>OJPK01000045.1_pt1 | contig 130631 bp, 116 predicted proteins | sample 1598491 | NCBI WGS metagenome assembly OJPK01 (sample SAMN03922487, study PRJEB24848) | human gut metagenome | isolation source: stool sample | host: Homo sapiens | place: Germany | collected 2011-05 | reverse complement strand
GGGCCATTTTTAACCCCTAAAATTCAAAATTGTCCTTGACATGGGGTACACTTCATTACGGACATTTTTCGGTATATGGATTCGTCCGATTTGGGCGGAAAGGCGGGTAAATATCGTATGGATCAGAAGAAGATCGACCGGATCAATGAGCTGGCGAAGAAGGCCAGGACTCCGGAGGGGCTGACTCCGGAGGAGACGCAGGAGCGGGCTGCCCTACGCCGGGAGTATATCGACACCGTGGTGGGGAATCTGGCACGGGAACTGGATAACACCTGGGTGGTGGATGAGAACGGCAACAAGCGCAAGCTGAGAAAGCGGGGAGAGGAGAACACCCATGACTGACAAGGACAACAGCCAGACCGGAGAATATAGCTACACCTATTCTTACAGCTACTCCAAGGTGGGCGGCGAGAAAAACGTCGAGGTCCATACCGGCGGCTCCTCTGCCGCTACGGCCGGTGAGGCTGCGGTCGACAGTACGGGAAAGACAACTGCCGGCGAAAGCAGCAGCGGTAAAAGCGCCACCGGGAAAACAACGACCATCAAAAGCACCACCGGCAAGACTACCACACGCTCCCGCAGCACGACCACCAGCTCCCGAAGCAGCACCAGCTCCCGCAGTAAGAACGACAACTCCGGGCCGGATGTGGGCTACTGGATCATGACGGCTATTTTTTTCGTCACCGGCTTGTGGCCGGTGGGTTTGATCATGCTGATTTCCAAGCTGTCGGACCCCAAGCGGCGAAAGACTGCTGCCAAGACCGCATCCACCACGACCAGGAAGGCCAGTGCCGCCATCCAGAAGGCCACCCAGACGCCCCAATATTCCGCCAAGAGCACCAAATGGATGAAGATCGCCGGTATTCTGCTGACCATCGTGGGCGCCGTGGCGTTCTTCAACGGCGTGGCGGATAACCTGTTCTGGCTGGAGGACGGCTTCCAGCTGCACTATGTGAAGTACTTTTTAGAGGGCCTGTTCTATCCCACGGGCCTGCTGGCCGGCGGCATCGGCCTGCTGATCGGCAGCGGCTCCATGACCCGCCGTCACCGGCGCTACGCCTCCTATCTGCGGATCGCAGGCAAGCGCAGCAGCATCTCGGTCGCCAGTCTGGCCCGTGCGGCGGAGGTATCCGAGCGCCGGGCGGAGCGGGATCTGCAGGCCATGCTGGAAAAGGGCCTGTGGGGCGAGGAGGCCTATCTGGATCTGGGCCGGGGGATGCTGTTCCGCAGCCATGAGGCGGCGGAGGATCAGGAACGGCAGGAGCGGCAGCGCGAGGCTCCGCAGGTGCCGCAGGAGGCGGAGGAGGGCTACTCCGGGATGCTCCGCAGCATCCGCCGCTCCAACGACCGCATCGCAGACCCGGAGCTGAGCCGGAAGATGGATCGGCTGGAGGAGATCGCCGGGAAGATCCTGAAGCTGGTGGAGGAGGACCCCGCCAAGAAGAATCAGGCAGCCACCTTCCTGAACTATTACCTGCCCACCACGGAGAAGCTGCTGGACTCCTATGCCGACTTCGAGGAGGCGGGGGTCAGCGGCGAGAACCTTACCCAGGCAAAGGAGAAGATCCGCCGCACCATGGACAGCATCATGGCGGGCTTCGAGCGCCAGCTGGATGCCCTGTACCACGCCGACGCCATGGATGTGGACAGCGATATCCGGGTGATGGAGACCATGCTGCGCCGGGACGGCGGCAGCGTGGAGGAGGACTTTGGGCTGGGCGGTACGGCGGTGGCCACGCAGGAGGATCTGTAAAGGCGGGAGATATGTTCTGCCTGCGTCGTCCGGCTGCACCGGTTCCACGGCAAGAAAGGCTTTTTACAAGAGACCGGCATCCCTGCCGGTCTCTTGTTCTATGCGGAGATGGGTTCCCAAGCAAAAAGTCTGTCGAAGATTCCGTTTGTGCCTTCAGCGGTCCATGATCCTTCTCTTTTTTGTTGTCTCCGACGGGTAACTTTCTGCCAGTAGCAGCAGAAAGTTACCAAAGAACGCCACTTGAAACCTAAGGTTTCAAGACTTCCTCTTTTGTGTGCAAGAGCTGCATCCTGAATCCCGCCGAAGCAGGGAAGTGGCGTATTTCTACTCACGCTGCCGCTGGATTGGGTGGTTGAAAGAGATTTCTGTTCTACTGTGGGGACGGGGAGTGTGAGCGCTGGCTGTGGGAATCCCTACTCCCAACCATAGACCCACACGCCCCTTCGCCGGAGCGGGAGCGGCAGCGGGTCTGTTGCTGAGTCAATTCCCGCGACATCACATATCGAACGAAACTCTTGAAGGCAAAGGAAGATTTGAAGCCATCGGCTTCAAACGGCGCTTTTTGTATACTTTTTGTCGCTGTTGACAAAAAGTATGCCGCCGGAGGCAAACAAGAAACTACTGCTGGGAAAAGTGGGCCGTCGGAGGCACGGTCCCTACAAAAGAAAAGCACCCGTCGGAACGAAAAAGAAAACCTGCAAAGAGGGAACGGATTCCCACGACCAGCCTGCGGACTGGTCTCGGAATGACGGGTTTAGCATATGAGAGAATTTTCAGCAGCCCAATAAAGTCTACACTTCCTTGCACGGTGTCATTGCGAGGAAACCGCCGAAGCGCCGCCTGTGGCGGATGAAGCGAAGTGGTTTCGAGGAAGTGTCCCGATTTTCACGCCACAACGTGGCTGGAAAACGGCTGACACGACGGTGTGTGCTTTTGCCCACTTTTCCAGCTGGTGGGAAAAGTGGGCCGCCGGAGGCCGTTCCCTACATAAAAAGCTCTAAAGAAAAAATAGTGCTTGCTTTTTGTCACCGGGTCATATATAATAGCATCAAGTCAATAAAAGGATAGAGCGTCCGGCGCCTTGTGCGTCGGCGGCGGAATCGGGTGAGAAGCCCGGCGAGTTGGTCACTGTGATGCCTGCTGAGACAGGATAAGTCAGATACACCGAGCTCTGTGCCTTGGTTTTGCCATCACCGAAGCCGAATCGTGAAACGCTTTGCAGCTTGCACGGTCCCGCTTGGATCGTGCTTTTTTGTTGCGCAAAAGCGAAGACAGGACTTCCTGCCATGGGCAGGGGGTGCTTTTCGTGCGGTGCCGGCAGCCACAGGCCCGCATGGAACAAAAACGCAAGCCGAGGGGCGGTCAAACCGTCCATTTCCATAAGGGCAGGAGGGGTTTCAGCCACCCCTCCTGCCTCCTTCTTATGTGTACTGTATTTTTTGGGCATCCGCCTTCAAAATAAATTTGTAAAAGAGAGGACAAAAACGAATGAAGAAACGCATTGTATCGCTGCTTCTGACGCTGGTGATGGTACTGTCTCTGGTACCCATGAGCGTTTTTGCGGCGGACAACCACGACGGACAGGTTCATGTCATCGTGGAGAACACCACCTACCCGGAAGCCGAGGGCGCCCCCTGGGAAGGGACACTGGTGGAGGAATGGATAGATCTGGATGAAGATTCTACCATGATGGGCTGTGTTGTAAAGGCACTGGAAAAGAATGGCTGCGAGCAGATAGGTGCCGAGAACAACTACATCAGCTCTATCCAAGGTCTGGGTGAATTCGACGGCGGCCCCATGTCCGGTTGGATGGGAACCCTGAACGACTGGTTCACCAACCAAGGCTTTGCGGCCTTCACCGTGGCGGCCGGAACGCTGGGATCCGGCGACGAGATCCGGATCATGTATACCCGCAATGGCTACGGCGCCGACCTGGGCGGCAGCTGGGACAATCACATCAAGACGGTGAAGGCCCTGACCTTCAGCGCCGGTGAGCTGTCCCCTGCCTTCGACCCGGACACCCATGAGTATACCCTGACGGTGGACAAGGGGACCGACAGCGTGCTGGTCACCCCCACCGCCAGCAACAAGAACTATCAGGTCAGGACCTATGTGGGCGAGACGGAGTATAAGCGCACGGCGATGGTTCCCACTGTGGACGGTACCACCATCACCGTCAAGTGCGGCGACCCCAGCTGGCCCAATATGAACGGCGATAATGAGCCGGCACAGGTCTACACCGTCAACGTGAAGGTGAAGTCGGACGACAAGCCTGTTACTCCCGCCAACACCAAGGTGCTGGTTCGGGCGCAGGACGGCGGCGCATGGCTGCACCAGCCCATGGTGAGTGAGCTTACCGGCGGTGAGGCGGAGAAGTACGGCTACACCGACAAGGTGGAGGGCGTTTCCGCTCTAGATGCGCTGGTGGTCTCCCACGAGCTGACCTTCGGCGACGACTTTACCCCGGAAACCGCCAAGGATTTCCTGGAGGTCGGCAGCAGCGGCTTTATCACCAAGCTGTACGGCACGGAGACCTATGTCTGCGGCTTCTATGTCAACGCCGGCTATCCCAATGACGGCACCAAGGCACCCTCCGGCCCCGGCTACAACGGCACCACCGTGGTCAACACCAAGCTCAATGACGGCGACACTGTGGATTTCTTCTTCTATGCCGACGGGGATGCTTATTCCGACTACTATACATGGATCGATGTCCCGGAGACCATGGTGACCGGCGAGGCCATCACCGTGACGGTGAAGGGCTTCTTTGCCGTGGAGGGCTATCGCTATAAGGATGCTGCGGAGCTGAAGGCCGCTGCCCGGCCCCTGGAGGGCGTGGGTCTGGCTTGGGTGGACGCAGACGGCTACATCAAGCCCATCAAGGATGTTGTGACGGATGAGGACGGTCAGGCCACCTTCACCGTGGACAGCGAGGCCACCGGCTATCTGGTGGCACAGAGCGGCGATGGCGTGTATGCTCTGATGAATCCCAGCGACTACATCCGCAAGGTGGCGGGCAAGCCCGTGGAGACCTTGCAACTGACCATCCGCTCTCAGGCGGACAACGCCTATCTGCAGAGCATGGACAAGGAGCTGGAGGTTGCCAGCAACACCGCCGAGAAGTACGGCTTCACCGACAAGGTGGAGGGCGTCTCCGTGCTGGATGCGCTGGTGGCGGCCCATGAGCTGGTCTACGGCGACAAGTTCACTCCCGCCACATCCAAGCAGTATCTGGCCATCAACCCCAACACCGATTGGGAGAGCAAGGTCTTTGGCCGTGAGACCGGCTTCCACGGCTTCTATATCAACAACGATTTCCCCACCAATGAGGCAGGCGCTGCCCGGCCCAAGGTGACGGATACCAAGCTGCTGGACGGCGATATCGTGGACTTCTTTGTGGGCAGCGACGCCGAGAACCAGAACGACTACTACACCTGGCTGGAGGTTCCTGCGACCATGACCTCCGGTGAGGACATCACCGTTACCGTCAAGGGCGTGAAGGCACTGGACCCCGATGCCACACAGGCTGCTGCCCAGCCTCTGGAGGGCGTAGGCCTGGCGTGGGTGGATATGGCTGCCGGTACGGTCAAGCCCATCGAGGGCGTTGTGACGGATGAAAACGGCAAGGCTACCTTCACTGTGGTGGAGGGTGCGGCCACCGGCCGTCTGGTGGCCATCACCGCCACCTATCACACGCATACGACCTATGCGCTGATGAACCCCAGCGCTCCCATCCAGATGGTCACCGGCAACGTGCATACCGTGGAGCTGAAGGGCCTGCACAGCGCACAGCTGAACAGCCTGAAGCTGTACACTTACAAGGATGGCGTGAAGGGGACGCAGGATCTGCTGTCCGGCATCAGCACCGAGGCGGACGGCTACGGCCTGAAGTACACGGTGTCCCTGCCCTCCGGCACCTATTGGGCGGACGGCTATGACGCCAACAAGGACTGCAACGGCGGCGTGATGCTGGCCATCGCTGACGATACCACCTCCGTCTCCCTGCAGCGTGCCTATGAGATCTATGCCCGCAACAGCGGCTGGGTGGCAGGCACCGACTACACCATCGACTATCAGGTGACCACCGCCGACGGCGTGAAGCGCACTGCCACGCTGGGCAGCGGCACCGTTTACGGTAATCTCCGCACGACGGGTATCTTCGTGGAGACGGATACCGTGACGGTGAACCTGATCCCCTCCGAGGAGCACACTGCGAATTACAACGTTGGCACCAAGACCGTTGTCACGAAGGTGGGTGGCGGCGCTCAGTCCTTCGCCATCTCCGTACCCAAGGCCTACACCGTGAAGGTGACGGCTCCCGCCGGCTCTACCGTCAGCGTGGGTACCTTCGGCAACTACTATACCTATGAGTTCCTCCGTCCGCTGGAGGACAGCACCGCCACCAAGGACGGCGACACCGTCACCGTGACCTATCGGGTGCCGGAGACCAGCCTGAACCACTTCGTGCGGGTGCAGAATCCCGACGGCGTGACCTATTGGGACTTCAACAAGTGGACCACCGATCAGGATATCGTCGTGACCCGTGACGATCTGCACATGGACGACGATTTCAACAAGGATACCGTCAGCCGGTTCGATAAGAACACCTACGATCTGGGCAATGTGTATCTGAACATCAACTCCAAGGGCTACATGAACATGAACATCGGCGACACCTATGAGCTGGATGTGTTCCGTAACTGGCAGGCCATTGAGGGCTTCATGAACGCCAAGATCGCCCTGCCGGATGCCCACTATGAGGTGGTGGACTTCGACGGCAAGCCCAGCGACGTGGTGAGCATCGCTCCCAATGCCGACAACAGCTGCCTGGCTTATATGACCGCCAACCATCAGGGTACGGCGCTGGTGAAGGTCACCTACGACGCCATGACCCATAAGCAGGGCCAGAGCAGCACCGCCGACAAGACCTTCTCCGCCATCTGGCCGGAGTTCACCGGTGTGTTTGTGGTATCCGTGGGCGCTGACGGCACCGCCATCCAGACCAATATGCTCATGGATCGTATGGATGCCACCGTCACCAAGGACGAGCAGAAGCAGCTGGATGCCGAGCACGACATCCTGTTCTATCTGGGCACCGACGGCGCCAGCTACACCTTCACTCCGGAGAGCGGCTGCACCGTTACCGTGGCCCGCTCCACCGTGGGTAAGACCATGACCTTCAACGGCTTCACCTCTGAGGGGGTCACCGTGGACGCCGAGACCGGCGCCGTGACGGTGGCGAACCTCACCACCGGCCGCCATATCGTCCGGGTAGAGAAGGATGGCGTGGCCACCTATCAGGTCATCACCGCCCGTGGCGTCAGATACAAGCTGCTGGACGCCGAGGGCAATGAGCTGCCGGAGAATGCCGAAGTCAAGCCCGGCGAGACGGTGCAGCTGCAGTTTACCGGTCTGGTGAGCCCCAAGGAGAAGATGTCGGGTGTGTATAACCACAACTTCTCCCTGTACTACACGGACGCTGACGGTAGCTTCTTCAAGTCCAATCCCGGCGGCGGCTTCGGTGTGTATGACTTCAGCGGCAACCCTGCCCGTCAGCGCATCTCCGTCACCGTTCCGGCGGATCAGAAGGGCCTGACCTATGAGCTGACCGGCGCCATTAAGGTGGGCGGCTTCGGCGGCAAGCCCACCCATCGTATCGTGACCTATGCCGAGGGCATGGGGATGCAGTACGGTACCAGCACCGCCAACGTGCTGGCCCAGCTGCCTCAGGTGACCTTGAAGCTGTCCGGCTATGCCGCCGACGCTGTGGAGAAGCTGATCGATGCCATCGGCACGGTGACCCTCGACAGAGAGGAGGCTATCAAGGCTGCCCGTGGTGCTTATGATGCTCTGACCGAGGAGCAGAAGGAGCTGGTGGGGAACTACCAGACCCTGCTGGACGCCGAGGCCAAACTGGCTCAGCTGAAGAAGGATAGCGAGAAGCCCTCTCAGCCGGAGCAGCCCGCAAAGCCCGGTGAGGATGCCAACAAGCCCGCTACTGGCGACGCCGGTGTGACGCTGTGGCTGACGGTCATGTGCATGACCTCTCTGCTGGGCGCTGCTCTGATGGGCAAGAAGCGCAAGGCGTAACCTATAAAGCAAATAAGAAGTCCCCGGCCAGTGGCCGGGGGCTTCTTGCTGCATAGGTTGTAGCCAAAAGAGAATATAAAAAGAAGGCATCTGCATTGGACAGATGCCTTCTTTTGGAGCTTGTGGCCGGACTCGAACCGGCGACCTGCTCATTACGAGTGAGCTGCTCTACCAACTGAGCCACACAAGCAAAATAGGAGGGGCTGCACACAGCCACGCACTGTATTGTGCCACATTTTCGGGGATTTGTCAACTAAAAATTCCGGGGTGAATAATACATAACGTAATCGGCACCAAAGTTTTGCGACAAAAGAAACCCCGGTGCGTACAGAATCCACAAAGCCCGTCCAAAACACCCCAAAAGCCACTTTGGAAAATGGTGCGGAAAAGAGGAGAGAATCCATGAAAAACCGGACTTTTTTACATGGCGACAGGATTGGGGAGGATTCGCCTGAGTTTTACATAATTCATTTGTAAATAAACCTTTACAAAGAGTTATTCACATTATCCACAGACTTTTCCACACCGGGAAAAACCTTGTCGGAAAAAGGCTTTCCACATTATGCACCGGTTTTTCCACAGGGCGCAAACGCAGTTTTACACCGGAACAGAAAGGTGAATATAATTTACATAATGTAAAAATGTAAAGGCGTTTTTCCTGTGAGTAGACGGGGAGTTACCATAACTTGGAGAGAGGCGAAAAGAAGGGGAGCGGCCATACAGAGGTCGCTCCCTTTCATGCAATTTTATCCACGATCCAGATCCCGTGTGGCGTAGGCGTTCAGGGAAAGATCCGCCGTATGTCCCGCCAGATACTCATAGTAGCCCTGTGCGCCGATCATAGCCCCGTTATCACCGCACAGCCGCAGAGGCGGCAGGTACAGCCGGCAGCCCGCCTGACGGCAGGCCCGCTCCAGATCGCCCCGGATGATGGAGTTGGCGGCCACGCCTCCGGCGGCCGCAATGGTGCGCCGTCCGGTACGGCGGGCGGCCTCCATGGCACGGGGGATCAGCTCGTCGCTGACGGCCTGCGTGAAGTCACGGGCCAGCGCCGCAGCGTCCAGAGGCTCGCCCTTCTGCTGGGCGTTGTGGGCCAGATTTACCACCGCCGTTTTCAGGCCCGAAAAGCTCATATCCAGCTCCGCTCCCTCCACATGGACACGAGGCAGGGTATACTTGCCGCCGGGGGACTGCTGGGCCAGAGCGTCCATGGGCTTGCCGCCGGGGTAGGGAAGGCCCAGCACACGGGCTGCCTTGTCGAAGCACTCGCCGGCAGCGTCATCCCGTGTGGCTCCCAAGATCGCCATGTCCGTATAGTCCCGGACATCCACGATGAGGGTGTTGCCGCCGGAGATGGCCAGCGCCAGAAAGGGCGGCTCCAGCTCCGGGAAGGCCAGATAGTTGGCGGCGATGTGGCCGCGGACGTGGTGGACCGGGATCAGCGGCACGTCCAGCGCATAGGCCACGGACTTGGCGAAGCTGACCCCCACCAGCACGGCGCCGATGAGGCCGGGGGCATAGGTGACGGCCACGGCGTCCACGTCGCTCTTGGTGAGCCCGGCATCGGACAGCGCCTGATCCGTTAAACCGGCAATGGCCTCCACGTGCTTGCGGGAGGCGATCTCCGGCACTACGCCGCCGTAGAGAGCGTGCATATCCGCCTGAGAGAGGATGGCGTCGGAGAGGACCGTGCGTCCGTCCCGCACCACGGCCACGGCGGTCTCGTCGCAGGAGGATTCAAAGGCCAGAATGTTCATTGCGCCGCCTCCCCGTCAAACCGCCGGGTGAGGATCAGGGCATCCTCCTTGGGCAGGTCGTAGTAGTTTTTGCGGCGGCCCGCCTCCTGAAAGCCGAAGCCCTGATACAGAGCGATGGCGGCGGCGTTGGAGGGGCGCACCTCCAGCGTCAGGAAGGCCAGACGGTTAGCCTCAGCGAAGTTGAGAAAGACCTGCAGCAGCTGCCCGGCGATGCCCCGGCGGCGCTGCTCCGGGAACACCGCCACGTTGGTGATATAGCCCTCGTCGGCGGCCACCAGCAGTCCCGCATAGCCCAGCACATCGCCGGTGACGGCGTCCTCCGCCACCAGAAAGGCGGCGCACTGATTTTCCAGCTCCTCCGCCAGCATCTTCCGGGACCAGGGGCGGGAGAAGCAGATGCGCTCCAGCCGCTCCAGCGACTCCAGATGATCGGCGTTCATGGGTACGATCTTGATGTTGTTCATAGGATGACCTCGATATCTGTCAAATTGTTCAGCCCTTGGCGGAGAGCCAGTCGGGGCCGCTGTGGGCATCGGCGGGCAGGGGGACGGACAGCCGGGCGACGCCCTGCATCTCCTCCTGCAGGAGGGCCTCGACACGGGGGGCCTCCTCTGCCGGGCACTCCACGATGAGTTCATCGTGGACCTGCATGATGAGCCGGGCGGCCAGACCCTCGCCGGAGAGCCGCTGCTCTACCCGGATCATGGCCAGTTTCATGATGTCCGCCGCCGTCCCCTGAATGGGCATATTCAGCGCCACCCGCTCCCCGAAGGAGCGGAGGTTGAAGTTGGAGCTCTTCAGCTCCGGCAGCGTCCGACGCCGCCCGAAGAGGGTGACGACGTAGCCCTGCTGCCGGGCCTGCTCCACCACCTCCGTCATATATCGGCGGACGCCGGTATAGGTGGCGAAGTAGCGCTCCATATACTCCTTGGCCTCGGCCACGGTGACACCGATGTCCTGAGACAGGGAGAAGGGGGAGATGCCGTAGACGATGCCGAAGTTCACGGCCTTGGCCCGTGAGCGCATCTGGTGGGTCACCTCCTCCGGCGGTACGTGGAACACCTTGGAGGCGGTGAGGGTATGGAAGTCCTCCCCGGAACGGAAGGCCTGCTGCATCACCTCGTCGCCAGAGATGTGAGCCAGCAGCCGCAGCTCGATCTGGGAGTAGTCGGCATCCACCAGCAGGTTCCCCGGCGCCGCCACGAACATCCGGCGCATCTGGCTGCCCAGCTCCGTGCGGGTGGGGATGTTCTGGAGGTTGGGCTCCGTGGAGGACAGGCGGCCGGTGGCCGTTACCGTCATCTGGAAGCTGGTGCGGATGCGGCCGTCGGCGTCGATGACCTTCAGCAGGCCGTCGGCATAGGTGCTTTTCAGTTTGCTGTACTGCCGGTACTCCAGCACGTCCGCCACAATGGGGTGCTGCCAGCGGAGCTTTTCCAGCACGTCGGCGTTGGTGGACCAGCCGGTTTTGGTTTTCTTGCCGTGGGGCAGCTGGAGATCCTCGAAGAGCACCTTGCCCAGCTGCTTGGGGGAGTTGATGTTGAAGGGAGCCCCGGCGGCGTCATAGATCCGCTGCTCCAGCCGGCGGATGGTGCCGGTAAGGCTCTCGCCGAAGTCCGACAGTGCCTTGGCGTCCACCAGAAAGCCCCGCTGCTCCATCCGGGCCAGCACCGGGCAGAGAGGCAATTCCACGGTGTGATACAGCTCCTTCATGCCCAGCTCCTCCAGCTTGGGGGGCAGGGTCTCATACAGGGCCTCCACGGCGGAGCAGTAGCTGTGGAGGGCCGCCCACGCTGAAGCGGTATCCGCCAGCGGGGCAAAGGCATCCGGCTCCAGATGCAGGGGCTTGGGCAGTTCTTCATTATAGTAGGTCACGAACAGCCGCTGGAGGTCATAGCTTCCGGCGGTGGCATCCAGCAGATAGGCGGCCAGCGCCGTATCGAACCCATAGCCCTCTATGGGGAGGTCCTGCTCCAGCAGCGCCCGCATGGTGTCCTTGATGTGGTGGCCCACCTTGCGGATATCGGCGGAGAACAGGGCCGTCAGCAGAGAACGCCACGGGCCGGTGTAGCGGCTCTGATCCAGCTCCGCTGCGGCGGAGGTGTGCGCTCCGGTATCCCACTGGACGGAGAGGACGGAGAGGTCCGGTAGGGCGTAGACGGTCACATGGTCCGCCTGACGCCACTGGGCCAGCAGGGCCTGGGCCTGCTGCTCCGTCTCCAGCGGCTCCACGGTGACGGTGTACTCCGGGGCGGCCTCGGTGTCCCGGTGGGGGGTGAGGCCGTACCGGTCGATGAGCTTCTGAAACTCCAGCTTCAGCAGCAGGTCATAGAGCTCCGGAGCAAAGGGGCGGCGGAGGTTGTCCTCCGGGGTGAAGTTCAGCGGGGCATCGGTGACAATGGTGGCCAGATACCGGGAGTGCTCAGCGCTCTCCCTACCCTCCTGCAGCTTTTTGATGACGCCGGGCTTGGCATCGATCTCCGGCAGCAGGCGGTACAGCTCCGACAGGGAGTGATACTGCTGCACCAGCGCCATGGCGGTCTTTTCGCCCACGCCGGGGACGCCGGGGATGTTGTCGGAGGCGTCGCCCATGAGGGCCTTCAGGTCGATCATGTGGATGGGGGCGAAGCCATACTGCTCCCGGAAGGTCTCCTCCGTCATGTCCTTGGTGGTGGTCTGACCCATGCGGGTGGACACCAGCTTCACCTTGGTATGGGGGGTGATGAGCTGGAGACTGTCCTTATCGCCGGTGACGATGACGCAGTCCCAGCCGGCCGCCTCGCAGCGGCGGCTGATGGTGCCGATGAGATCGTCGGCCTCGTAGCCGGTGAGATCGTACTGGGGAATGTTCATGGCGGAGAGCACCTGCTTCAGATACGGCAGCTGCATGGCCAGCTCCTCCGGCATCCCCTTGCGCTGGGCCTTGTAACGTTCATCCGCCTGATGGCGGAAGGTAGGCTCCCGGCGGTCGAAGGTGACGCACAGCGCCTCCGGCTGCTCCTCGTCCAGCAGCCGCTGGAGGGTGGTGAGAAAGCCATAGATGGCGTGGGTATATAGCCCGTCCCGTGTGGACAGGGGACGGATGCCATAATAGGCCCGGTTGACGATGCTGTTGCCGTCGATGACCATCAGTTTCATGGAGGGTCCTCCTTATACTTCTTGGCATATTCCATTTTATTATACGCCAGTTTCTCCCATAAAACAACCTTTGGCGGAGAATGGGACGGAGGTTTTCCGGGATTCTGCACGGGACGGACGGAAAAGAGGGAGAATTTGTTTTTCCTCTTTCTTTTTTCGGCGAAATACGCTATAATCTATATTTGACTGAAATTTGACCGGAAGGGGTATGTAGATATGTCCGCAGAGCTGTTACAGCTGCTCAACGGCGTTCAGACCATGTCCATCGTGGGAATGTGCAAGAATGCCGGAAAAACCACCATGCTCAACTGGATGCTGCACCATGACCGCCTGCAGGGGACGCTGGGCCTGACCTCCATCGGCCGGGACGGCGAGTCCACCGACGTGGTCACCGGCACGGAGAAGCCCGGCATCTTCGTGCGGGAAGGGACTCTCATCGCCACCGCCAAGGATATGCTGCGGCTGGGGGACACCACGCTGGAGATCATGGAGACCACCGGCATCCCCACGCCGCTGGGGGAGGTGGTGATCTTCCGGGCCCGCAGCGACGGCAATGTCCAGCTGGCAGGGCCGTCCATCACCACGCAGCTCAAGGAGGTCTCCCGGCTGTTCTTCGAGATGGGGGCCGACAAGTCCATCATCGACGGCGCTCTGGGCCGCAAGTCTCTGGGCGCACGGGCTGTGGCGGAGGGGGTCATCCTCTGCACCGGGGCCTCATACCACATGAGCATCGACAAGGTCGTGGCCGACACCGCCCACGTGTACCGGTTGATGAATCTGCCCAAGGCGGAAGCCATGCCCCCGGAGATGGAGGAGAGTCTGGAGAAGTGCCTGAAGGATCACGGCGAGGCCCTGATCTCCGGGGCACTGACGGATACCATGGTGATGCCCCTGCTGCGCTCCGGCGTGCTGCGGAATACCCGGCTGGTGGTGAAGGATCCCAGCAAGGTGCTGCTGAGCAGCGATGCGCTGGATAAGCTCCAGACCCGTCAGGTGCGGCTGGAGACGGAGGAGGCCGCCCGGACCCTGTGCGTCACCATCAACCCGGTGTCCGCCTACGGCTGGAAGTTCGACAAGGATGAATTTATGACCCGGATGCGGGAGGCGGTGGATGTCCCCGTCATCAATGTGAAGGAGGAGCTGACATGATCAATATTCGCTTTGAAGAGAGGGAAAAAATCGGCTTGCAGTATGCGCTGGAGACTCTCCACGGGTGCAGCCCCTTCGGTCAGGAGAAGATCCGCAAGCTGCGCTACTACTCCCCCGACGAGCGGGAGGAGCTGGAGACGGAGCTGTATAACGTGGAGCAGGCCGCCAAGGCGGCGGATGCCCTGAAGCCCCTGTACGACAGGATCGGGCTGATGCTGTGCCAGATGAAGGACATCCGCGGCTCTCTGCGCCGGTGCCAGGCGCTGGAGGTCCCGGATCATGTGGAGCTGTTTGAAATCAAGGTATATCTCCAGCGGCTGGAGAGTCTGATCCCCCTGTTCCGGCAGGTGTGCGAGACCACCCACTTTAAGGCGCTGGCCTTCCATGATCCGGCGCAGGCGCTGGAGATCCTGGATCCGGACAAGACCCGCAGCCGTGGCTTCTACATCCCCGACAATGCAACACCCAAGCTGAAGGAGATCCGTGCGGCCAAGAAGCAGATCGAGGAGCAGCTGCACCATGCACAGACCGATGCCGAGAAGGAGGAGCTGCGCTCCCGCCGGACCCGTGTCTGTGCCGAGGAGGACAGCGAGGAGACCAAGGTGCGCCGCAGCATGGGGCAGGCGCTGGCTCCGCTGGCAGGAGATCTGCTGGAGGACGCCGACACGGCGGGCCGGCTGGACTTCATCATCCAGAAGGCGCTGTTTGCCGTGCGCTACGGCGGCGTGCGGCCGGAGATCACGGAGACGGAGCTGGAGCTGACGGACATGATCAACCCCGAGCTGTGCGACCTGCTGGAGCAGAAGGGGCGGTCCTTCGTGCCGGTGTCTATCCGGCTGGAGCAGGGGGCCACCGTCATCACCGGCGCCAACATGGGCGGTAAGTCCGTGGTGATGAAAACCGTGGCCCTGAACGTGCTGCTTTTGCAGGCGGGCTTTCTGGTCTGCGCCAAGAAGGCCCGGATGCCGCTGTTTTACAGCGTGAAGATGCTCTTTGACGACTTGCAGTCCATCCAGTCGGGCCTGTCCGGCTTCGGCTCGGAGATCGTGCAGTTCCAGAAGGCGCTGGAGGAGGTGGAGCAGGGCTACTCCCTGTTCCTGCTGGATGAGTTCGCACGGGGTACCAACCCCGATGAGGGCGCCGTTATCGTGCAGGCAGTGACCAAATACCTCAACGAGGTGAATGCCATCTCCCTGCTGACCACCCATTACGACAAGGTGGCAGAGAACGCCCGGCTGCACTATCAGATCATCGGACTGCGGGACGTGGATCCGGAGCAGATCCGGCAGGAGCTGGCGGCTACCGGCGACGACGGCATTCAGGTCATCGCACGGCACATGAACTACGGCCTGTACCGGGTGGAGGGGAAGTCCGACTGCCCCAGAGACGCCCTGAACATCTGCCGGATGCTGTCGCTGAAGCCGGAGATCCTGGAGAAGATCGAGCAGGCGTATTAAGATGCCGGAGGCTCTCTGCGGTGGTTGGCCGCTGCTGCGTGCGGCGTCTGCGGAGCGGTATGCGCCGCCGGAGGGCGGAGAAATGGAAAGAATGACCAATAAAGGCGGGAGGGGATACTCTCCCGCCTTTGATGTACTCGTGAGATATTGCTTTGTGCATAACCCATAGAAAACGGCGCGGGAATTTTATCTCATGCACAAAAAAACGCCTGTCTTTTTTGTCACAATGCCACCTTGACAAAAGCCGGGAGGAGACGATATAATGGAGACCGTAGAAGTTCATACCGCAATCAATAGAGGTGCGGGGGACAGGGTACTGCTTCGTGAGGACAGACACTCGCAGAGCGCAGCAGGAAGGGGTCCTTCGCCGAAAGGGCGTGACGGGTCTGGTGTCATGGTCTTGGGGTCGAGGTGTAAGCGTCGGCACTGTCATGTCGAAAGACGTGGAGCGCTATTGGTCAGCCTTGACCAATAGCGTTCTTTTTATGCCCGAAAGAGCGGTATGGCCACAGCGGCGGAACTTCATGAAAACGACCCAAATTTATGAAGGAGGAAAAACTTATGGAAAAGATCACTTCTACCCTGCGGCTGCGTATGAGCGCAAAGGATGCTCACTACGGCGGAAACCTGGTGGACGGCGCACACATGGTGCACCTGTTCGGTGACGTGGCCACCGAGCTGCTCATCAAGTGCGACGGCGATGAGGGCCTGTTCTGCGCTTACGACATGGTGGAGTTCAAGGCTCCCGTGTACGCCGGCGACTACATTGAGGCCTATGGCGAGATCGAGAAGATCGGCAACACCTCCCGCACCATGCGCTTCGAGGCCCGCAAGGTCGTCGTTGCCCGCACCGATATCAGCGCTTCCGCCGCTGACGAGCTGGACGAGCCCATCGTTGTCTGCGTGGCTCACGGTACCTGCGTGACCCCCAAGGACTGCCAGCGCAAGAAGATCGAGAAGTAAGGGAGCGGCAAGATGGAGAAGCTGATTATTACTGCTGCTATCTGCGGCGCTGAGGTCACCAAGGCCCAGAACCCCGCTGTGCCCTACACTGTGGAGGAGATGGTCCGTGAGGCCAAGTCCGCCTACGAGGCAGGTGCAGCCATCCTGCACATCCATGTCCGTGAGGACGACGGCACGCCCACTCAGGGCCGTGAGCGCTTCCGTGTGGTGATGGATGCCATCCGCAAGGAGCTGCCCGATGTCATCATGATCCCTTCCACCGGCGGCGCTGCCGGTATGACCCCGGAGGAGCGTCTGCAGCCCACCGAGCTGTTCCCTGAAATGGCCACTCTGGACTGCGGCACCTGCAACTTCGGCGACGAGATTTTCGACAACACCATGCCCACCATGCGTGCCTTCGGCAAGCGTATGCTGGAGAACAACATCAAGCCCGAGTACGAGTGCTTCGAGCTGGGCCACATTGACACCATCCTTGGCATGGCCAAGAAGGGTGAGGTGCCTGCCCATCCCATGCAGTTCAACTTCGTGCTGGGCGTCCACGGCTGCACTCCCGCAACCGTGGAGAATCTGGCTTTCTTCGCCAGCAAGATCCCCGCTGGCTCCACCTGGACCGTGTCCGGCGTGGGTCGTTCCGCCTGGACCATGGCCGCTGCGGCCATCGCCATGGGCGGCAACGTCCGTGTGGGCTTCGAGGATAACATCTATCTGGGCAAGGGCCAGAAGGCTGCTTCCAATGGCGAACTGGTGGCTAAGGTCGTCCGCATCGCCAAGGAGCTGGGCCGTGAGATCGCCACTCCCGCTGAGGCTCGTGAGATTCTGAGCCTCAAGCCCCTGAAGTAAAAAACACTCTTTCATTCATACATTTATTTAGGAGGAAAAATATTATGGCAGAGCTGAAAGGCAACAAGTACGGTACTCATCGTGTAATCGAGCCCAAGGGCGTTCTGACCCAGGCTGCTTGGAAGGTCGATAACGATATGTCCAAGGTCTACTCCAACGAGATCGTCTGCGACGTGACCTCCCTGAACATCGACTCCGCTTCCTTCACTCAGATCGCTGAGGCTTGCGGCGGCGACGAGAAGAAGATCGGCGAGATGATCCTGGGCATCGTTGCCGAGCGTGGTAAGCAGCAGAATCCCGTGACCGGTTCCGGCGGTATGTTCAAGGGCGTTGTCTCCCACATCGGTGAGGATCTGAAGAAGAAGCCCGGCTTCGACCTGAAGGAAGGCGACAAGATCGTCTCCCTGGTGTCCCTGTCCATGACCCCGCTGCGCATCGACAAGATCCTGGCCATCCACAAGGATATCGACCGTGTGGACATCGAGGGCAAGGCCATCCTGTTCGAGTCCGCTCTGTATGCCAAGATGCCCGAGGATATGTCCGAGCCTCTGGCTCTGGCTGCTCTGGACGTGGCCGGCGCTCCCGCTCAGGCCCGCAAGCTGCCCCACGAGGGTGACAGCGTCCTGATTCTGGGCGCCAACGGCAAGTCCGGCGTGCTGTGCGGCTGGGAGGCCATGAAGAAGGTCGGCCCCAAGGGCAAGGTCGTGGGCGTTGTCCGTAACCCCAAGCAGGTTCCCGGTCTGCTGGAGCTGGGCGTGTACACCGACGTGATCGTCGCCGACTGCACCAAGCCCGTTGAGGTCATGGAGGCTGCTCTGGCTGCCAACGACGGCAAGGAGTATGATCTGTCCATCTGCTGCGTGAACATCGAGTCCTGCGAGATGTCCGCCATCCTGCCTGTCCGCGATGACGGCGTGGTGTACTTCTTCTCCATGGCTACCTCCTTCACCAAGGCTGCTCTGGGCGCTGAGGGTATCGGCAAGGATGTCACCATGATCATCGGCAACGGCTACACCAAGAACCACGCCAACATCACTCTGGATGTTCTGCGTGAGAATCCCAAGCTGCGCAAGCTGTTCGACGAGAAGTACTGCTAAACTGCGATGATGTGCTCTACCTACAGGGGCCTTCTGGCTCCTGTAGGTAAGCATCTTATTCGGAGCCCCCTGCCTTCGGGAGATCCGAACGCTGCGTGCGGCTTGAGGAGGCGGTACGCAGAGTTGAGGAGAAATGGAAAATGCGTGGAGCACCACGCAGGTTAAATAACGGTGTGCAGAGGTCTGGCCCGTTGAGGAGCGGGAAGGACGCTGCTGGCCGGAACAGTCGCCCGTGCGCCCAGTGCGACGGGAAAAGCTAACCGATATTTTTAATATTTGAAGGAGAAAACGAATATGAAGACTCGCAATGGTCTGTTCGCTGACGTTCCCGAAAATCTGTGGAATGACTGGCATTGGCAGGTCGCCAATCGTGCTGAGACGATTGAGGATCTGAAGAAGTACATGAACCTGACCCCCGATGAGGAGGCCGGTGTTGCCAAGACGCTGGGCAAGCTGCGTATGGCAGTTACTCCTTATTACCTGTCCCTGATCGATCTGGATGACCCGTTCGATCCCATCCGTAAGATGGCTATCCCCCGCGCTGAGGAGCTGGAGTATGCCGATTACGAGGATGCCGATCCTCTGCACGAGGATACCGACTCCCCCACCCCCGGCCTGACCCACCGCTATCCCGACCGTGTGCTGCTGCTGATCACCGACCAGTGCTCCATGTACTGCCGTCACTGCACCCGTCGTCGTTTCGCCGGCCAGAATGACTGCGAAGTGCCTATGGCTCAGATCGACAAGTGCATCGACTACGTGGCCGCTCATCCTGAGGTCCGTGACGTGCTGCTGTCCGGCGGTGACTCCCTGATGGTCTCCGACGAGACGCTGGAGTACATCATCAAGCGTGTGCGTGCCATTCCTCACGTGGAGATCGTCCGTCTGGGCTCCCGTACCCCCGTGGTGTGCCCCCAGCGTATCACTCCTGAGCTGTGCGCCATGCTGAAAAAGTATCATCCTGTGTGGCTGAACACTCACTTCAACACGCCCAAGGAGTTCACTCCCGAAGCCGCCAAGGCCTGCGCTATGCTGGCTGATGCCGGTATTCCTCTGGGCAACCAGTCCGTGCTGCTGGCCGGTGTCAACGACTGCTCTCACGTCATGATGGAGCTGGTCCACGGCCTGGTCAAGATGCGTGTGCGTCCTTACTACATCTACGCTTGCGATCCTTCCCTGGGTCTGAGCCACTTCCGCACTCCCGTGTCCAAGGGCATCGAGATCATGGAAGCTCTGCGTGGTCATACCTCCGGCTATTGCGTGCCCACCTTCGTGGTGGATGCTCCCGGCGGCGGCGGCAAGACTCCTGTCATGCCCAACTACCTGATCTCCGAGACTCCCCGCAAGGTTATCCTGCGTAACTTCGAGGGCGTTATCACCTCCTACACTCAGCCTGAGCACTATGTTCAGGATTGCCACTGCGATGTCTGCATGGGCAAGAAGAAGGCTGAGAAGACCGGTGTGGCTTGGGTCGCCGAGGGTACCAAGCAGCGTTATCTGGAGCCCACCAAGCTGCTGCGTAACGAGCGTCACGTCAAGAAATAAGAGGTAAAAATATGGAAAGCAAACTCGGCTTGAATATGGAGCTGGTCAATCAGGCCCGTCAGTCTGCCGCCAAGGTGGCTAACGACGTTCAGGCCTTTATCGACCAGCACACTACGGTCACCGTTGAGCGTGCCGTCTGCCGTCTGCTGGGTATCGATGGCGTCAACGATATGGACGTCCCCATGCCCAACGTGGTGGTGGATCATCTGCTGGCAGTTTCCCTGCTCCCTGCAGGCGCTGCTTGGGCGATCGGCAATGCCATGGTAGAGACCGGCAAGGATCCTCAGGCTGTGGCTGAGGCCGTCGACAGCGGTGAGCTGGATCTGTCCAAGGTCCCCGCTCACTCTGACGAGGAGATCCGTGCCGTGATCGACCCCGTGGTTCGTGCAACGGTGGAGCGCATCAACAAAAACGTTGCCAAGCGCAACGCTTACCTGAAGGAGTGGGGCGACAAGGAAGGTCCCTACCTGTACATCATCGTGGCTACCGGTAACATCTACGAGGATATCATCCAGGCCAAGGCCGGCGCCAAGCAGGGCGCAGATATCATCGCCGTGATCCGTACCACCGGTCAGTCCCTGCTGGACTATGTGCCTTACGGCGCTACCACCGAGGGCTTCGGCGGCACTTACGCCACCCAGGAGAACTTCCGCCTGATGCGTGCGGCTCTGGACGAAGTGGGCGAGGAGCAGCACCGCTATATCCGGCTGTGCAACTACTGCTCCGGTCTGTGTATGCCTGAGATCGCTGCCATGGGTGCTCTGGAGCGTCTGGATGTCATGCTGAACGATGCTCTGTACGGTATTCTGTTCCGTGATATCAATATGCAGCGCACCATCGTGGACCAGTTCTTCTCCCGTGTTATCAACGGTTATGCCGGCGTTATCATCAACACCGGTGAGGACAACTATCTGACCACCGACGACGCTATCACCAGCGCTCACACGGTGCTGGCTTCCCAGTTCCTGAACGAAGCCTTCGCCAAGACCGCCGGTATGCGTGAGGAGCAGATGGGTCTGGGCCACGCATTTGAGATGGATCCCGCCGTGGAGAACACCTTCCTGTATGAGCTGGCTCAGGCTCAGATGGCCCGTGAGATCTTCCCCAATGCACCGCTGAAGTATATGCCTCCCACGAAGTTCATGACCGGTAATATCTTCCGTGGCCACATTCAGGATGCCCTGTTTAACATGGTCACCATCCTGACCGACCAGAAGCTGTGCCTGCTGGGCATGATGACCGAGGCTATCCACACTCCGTTCATGTCCGACCGTGCTCTGTCGATCGAGAATGCTCAGTATATCTTCCGTACCATGAAGGATCTGGGCAGCGAGCTGACCTATAAAGAGAACGGTATCATCCGCAACCGTGCCAACGAGGTGCTGGCCAAGGCCACCGATCTGCTGAAGGAGATCGAGAAGCTGGGCCTGTTCACCACCATCGAGAAGGGTATCTTCGCCGATGTTAAGCGTCCCAAGGACGGCGGTAAGGGCTTGGCTGGTGTTGTGTTCAAGGACGACAAATACTTCAACCCCTTCGTTGAGGTCATGAAAGGTAAGGTGGCGGCAGAATGAGCAGCGGACTGTATAATACCCACAAAATCGACTTCGATACCACGCTGGACCTGACCCGCCTGAAGCCTTACGGCGATACCATGAACGACGGTAAGGTGCAGACCAGCTTCACCCTGCCCATCAAGGACGATGAGCGTGGTGAGGAGGCTGCCCGCCAGATCGCCAAGAAGATGGGTCTGGAAGAGCCCAACGTGGCCTACCACGCCCCTCTGGACAAGGAGTTCACCTTCTACGTGGTGTACGGCAGCTGTGTCCATTCCGTCAACTACGAGGATATCCACGTGATCACCGTGGAGTCCGACGTCATGAGCATGGAGGACACCAACGACTACATCCGTGAGCATATTGGCCGCAAGGTCGTTATGGTGGGTGCTTCTACCGGCACCGACGCCCACACCGTGGGCATCGACGCCATCATGAACCGTAAGGGCTTCGCCGGCCACTATGGTCTGGAGCGTTACGAGATGATCGAGGCCTACAACCTTGGCTCTCAGGTCCCCAATGAGGACTTCATCAAGAAGGCTCTGGAGCTGCACGCTGATGTTCTGCTGGTCTCCCAGACCGTTACGCAGAAGGACGTTCACATCCAGAACCTCACCAACCTCATTGAGCTTCTGGAGGCCGAGGGCCTGCGTGACAAGTTTGTTGTCTGCTGCGGTGGTCCTCGTATCACCCACGAGCTGGCTAAGGAGCTGGGCTATGATGCCGGCTTCGGTGCCGGTAAGTACGCCGACGACGTGGCTTCCTTCGCTGTGACCGAGATGGTCAAGCGGGGCATGAAGTAAATCCAACCTGTGCAGACGGTCATGGGGCATAGTCCCCATGACCGTCTGATGCGGCATAGCGCCGTTTTCCGGCATTTTTTCCTGCACGTTCTCTTGCAATTTTCGCCTTCATGTGTTATGATATCAAGGTGTGATAAAATTTTGACGATTTTAGAGAACGAAAATAAACAAGGAGGAACTGAAATGGCAAAGAAACCTGTTATCACTGCCAAAGAGGCAGCGGCAATGATTCCCGATGGCGCCACCATTATGTGCGGCGGCTTCCTGGCCTGCGGTCAGGCCCGGGCGATCGTGAAGGAGCTGGTGGCTCGCGGTACCAAGGATCTGACCCTCATCGCCAACGATATGGCCCGTGCGGTGGGCCCCAAGGGTGAGGAGTTCTTCGGCATTGCCGAGCTGATCCACAATCATCAGGTCAAGCGTGTGATCGCTACCCACGTGGGCATGACTCCTGAGGTGGGCCAGCAGAACACCGAGGGCACTCTGGAGGTCAATCTGCTGCCCCAGGGTACTCTGGCCGAGTGCATCCGTGCCGGCGGCGCCGGTCTGGGCGGCGTCCTGACCCCCGTGGGCATCGACACTCTGGTGGAGGACAGCCCCTTCTGCCTGGGCCGTCAGACCATCGACGGCAAGGATTATCTGCTGATGAAGCCTATCCACGCCGACTTCGCCCTGCTGGGCACCTACAAGTGCGACGAGTACGGCAACTGCTGGTACAAGGGTACCATGCGGAACTTCAACGTGGTCATGGCTACCGCCGCTGACACCGTTATCGCTGAGACCGAGTATCTGGTTCCCGTGGGCGAGATCGAGCCCGAGAACGTTCATACCTATGGTATGTGCGTGAACTACATCGTGGAAGGAGATAGAAAGTAATGGAAAAGTCCGAGATCAAAGGCTTTATCGCCAAGCGTTGCGCCAAAGAACTGAAGAACGGCGATGTCGTCAATCTGGGCATTGGCCTGCCCACCTTGATCCCCAACTATCTGCCCAAGGATGTGGAGCTGATCATCCACGCTGAGTTGGGTATTGTTTCCGCCGGCGCTACCCCCAAAGAAGGGGACACCAACTATGATCCCTACCACGTCATCGATGCCGGCGGCGGCGTTGCTTCCGTGGCTTACGGCGGCGGCTTTATCGATTCCGCTACCAATTTCGGCCTGATCCGCGGCGGTCATGTGGACGCCTGCTTCCTGGGCGCTCTGGAGGTGGATGCCCAGGGCAATCTGGCCAACTGGATCATCCCCGGCAAGAAGATGCCCGGCATGGGCGGCGCTATGGACCTGTGCGTGGGTGCTAAGCACTGCATCGTCTGCATGGAGCACACCGCCAAGGGCAACCCCAAAATCTTCGAGAAGTGCCGTCTGCCCCTGACCGCTTCCCACTGCGTCAACAAGATCATCACCGAGATGTGCGTGCTGGAAGTGACCGATAAGGGTCTGCTCATGACCGAGATCAACCCCGAGTTCACCGTGGAGCAGGTGCAGGCCGCTACCGCTGCCCCCATCACTGTCTCTGAGAACCTGAAGAGCATGGTGGACTAAGTCTCCGCATCGGGAACAAAATATGCAAAAAGACACGGCAGAGTTCTGCCGTGTCTTTTCTCGTGCCCGGGCGTGCTGATACAGGCAAGGAGGGCCGGATATGAAGCTCCGCATCATCGGTGGCAGCGGGAGCGGGAAAACGTATCTGGCCCGGCGGCTGGCACAGGAATATGACATTCCTCATGTGGAGTTGGACGAGCTGCAGTGGGACAGCGGTGCCACGTTGCTGCGGGGTCTGCGGTAGCTCTTGGATTTGTTCACATCCAGCATGGCCTGTACCCGCACCCAGTCGCCGCCTGCGATGATGCCGGGATGCTTGCCCACCGCCACGATCCATTCCTCCATGGGGCGGATCTGGTTTGCCTTGCCGGGGCGCTGGAGCGAGCGGTTGTACACCATGATGCCGTGCTCACCGTCGAATTCTGCGCGCTCGGCAAAGTCGCCGATGTTGCGGCTGATGCGGTCGAGGCGGTAGACCACGATGGCGGCAAAGGCGATCTTCTGGGAATCCTTCATCATTTTCTTGAACTGCGGGCGCTCCAGATTGCCGCCGGAAAAGCCCTCGTCCTCGTAGACCAGCACGTTTTCCGCCGCTTCCTCGCTAAAGTGCATGGCGATGTACTGGCGGCACCTCGCATGATTCATTAGTTTGATAGATATATTATATGGGATTGGAATCCGTTTGAAAAGGTACCCAAGGGAAGAATCTGAAAAAATATTGGATCGGTGATGCACCTGATTGGACAAGGCGTGATACATAAACAGGCAACCCCCTTTTTTGAACAGGGCAAGATCGTGCAGGCAGCATGATCTAAACGGGATGGCCCCCTACGCACTCATCGGAAACAGTTGTATATCCGGCTCGGCTGGGATGTTTTTGCAGAATAAGCCAATAACACAGCAGCCCTCACGGCATAACCGTGAGGGCTGCTGTGCAGCTATATGTCCTCAGGCTTGGAAATGGCCGCAAAGGACTTTTTTTCATTTTGTTCATCAAGGGAGAGGATGCGCACCTCCAGGCCGGTAATATAATTATCCGGGTGTCCCTCGCAGCACTGATCCACGATATTGGGGGTGATCACACAGTCATCCACCGGCAGCTTCCGGCGGTAAGCTTCACCAAACAGGCGGTCGATGGAGTCCTGAATGGTGAGATACGGTCCGTAGTGATAGCCGCAGAGATAGTCCCCGGCAGGAATATAGGAAACAGGCTGGTCGGCCATCAAATCCGGCAGACGGTGGACCTCGCTCGGAGTATCTTCATAGAGATAGGCGCCAAACCATTTTCGCTGTCCCTGATAAAAGCCTACGGTGGGATAGAAGTAAAACAGCTCATGGGTAAAAAGGTTGATTTCCTCGCCGATGTGCAGAAAGGCGCGACGCGGGAAGGTGCGAACATAGAATTTATCCCGCTGGCTGACCGCCTGTTCCCTCTCGATAAACTCCACCTTCTGCTGGATGATTTGGATGGTGGCATTCAGCTCATCGCATTGACGGCGCAGCTGCTGCGCCTGCTGGGAGAGCATTTGCAGGTTATCACGAAGACCGTTGCTGTGGAGAAAAGCCTTGATCTGGGCAAGGGAGTAGTCCAGTCGCCGCAGGTACCGGATCGTGGCCAAGGGATAGACCTGATCGAAATGGTAAAAGCGGCGGTTGTTTTCGCTGTTGCGCACCTGCGGCACCAGCAGACCCTTGGCATCATAATGGCGCAGCAGTTGGACATCCATGTTAAATATGTTGGCAAGCTCCCCGATCGTCAAGAATTCTTTCATAAAACCTCCCATTTTCCCGCTATGTAACGCTAGGATTTTGTAAGAACACTAGAAAATCCAGAAAAATCAAAATTAGGGCTTGAACCTATAACCGTTATAGGTTGTAAGGTAAGTATATCATTTACGAAACAACTTGACAAGTATCTGGATGGAGGGATCTCATGCAAACCTATTTGAAGAACGGTTACATCGTCTCCATGGATCAGCAGGACACCGTTTTTGACGGTGGCGGCGTGCTGGTGGAGGATGACTGCATTACGGCGGTTGGTAATGTAGACCCCAGGCTGGTGAAGCCCGACGCAGAGGTCATTGACCTGCAGGGCAAGTATGTACTGCCCGGGTTTGTGAACACTCACGTACACACCTCCCAGCAGATTTCCCGCGGAGTGGGCGATGATGTTGATTTCATCTGCTGGCTTCATGACCGGATGTGGCCCTTTGAGAGCAACATGACGGAGGAGGACTCTTATGTATCCACGCTGATGACCAGTCTTGAGCTGATTCGCTCCGGCGTAACCTCCTTTGCAGAACCGGGCGGACAGTTCGTCTCCGGCATGGCCCGCGGTACGGCGGAATCCGGTCTGCGCGGTAAGCTGGCCAAATCTGTGATGGACTGCGGCGAGGGACTGCCGGAAATCTGGCAGCGTACCATGGAGCAGGAACTGGAGCAGCAGGTGGTGGATCTGGAAAAATACCACAACACGGCTGACGGAAGGGTACAGGTTTGGTTTGGACTGCGCACCATTTTCAACAACACCGATGAGCTGTGCGTCCGCACCAAGGAACTGGCGGATAAATACGGCGTCGGCATCCACATGCATGTGGCTGAGGCCAAGGAGGAAAAAGAATATACCTATGCCCGCTGGGGTGAGGGCACGGTAAAGCATCTGGAGCGGCTGGGCGTGCTGGATAAGAATTTGCTGGCCGTTCACACAGTATGGCTGACGGACGAGGAACTGGAACTATTCAAGAAGCGGGAGGTAAAGATTTCTCACAACCCGGCTTCCGCCATGCGTGTGCTGGGCTTTGCCCGGATCCCGAAGATGCTGGCTATGGGGCTGCGGCCCTCCATCGGCACGGACGGCGCTTCTTCCTCCAACCATATGGACATGGTGGACGAGATGTGGCTGACCAGCCTGATTCACAAGGGCTGGCGTCTGGACCCCACGGTTGTTCCCTCACAGGATATTCTGCGGATGGCCACCAAGTGGGGTTCCCGTGCGCTGCTGGACGAAGACCTGTATGGCAGTCTGGAATGCGGCAAGAAGGCGGATCTGATTGTCATTGACCCCCACGGCCCGTCTATGATGCCGGTGAATGACAAAATCGCCGCACTGGTGACGGCCATGCACTCGGCCAATATCCAATCCACCATGTGTGACGGCAAGTGGCTGATGCGGGACCGGAAGATCCTGACGCTGGACGAGGAGGCCATTCTGAAGGAGGCCTGCGACCGGGCCAAGGCCATCTATAAGCGGGCAGGCATTGAGCTGCCGGATCGTTTCCCGGTGGTGAAGATTTAAAGCGTTTTCAACGGTGCGAGGCACCAGAACATAGAAAAAACAGCAGTAAGCGGAATTTTGTGTTTAGTAAGGAGGTACAGCATGAATCAGAAACTACTGTCCGTTGCGAAGGGGGAGACTCCGGCTGATCTGGTGATTCGGAACGGCAAGGTGGTCAATGTCTATTCCGGTGAGATTTATGACGGTGGTGTGGCAATCTGCGGCGACACCATCGCCGCCGTGGGCGATGTGGAATACTGCATCGGTGAAGGCACCCGGGTGGTGGATGCGGAAGGAAAGTATCTGACCCCTGGCTTTCTGGACGGGCATATCCATCCGGAAAGCTCGTCACTGGCAATCCGTCCCTTTGCCGAGGCGGTGCTGGCACACGGCACCACCGGCATCATGACAGACCTGCATGAGGTGGGCGTGGTGTCCGGGTTGGAGGGCATCGAGGCCATCCTGAAGGAAGCAGAAGCCACAGACCTAAAAATTTACTTTGTGGTGCCGTCCCACGTACCGTTTTCTCCCAATCTGGAAACCAGCGGCGGACGCTTTAATCCGGAGATTATCCGCAAGGCTCTGAAGCGTCCAGATGCGGTGGGACTGTCCGAGTGTGTCGGCCCCTATATCACGGCCGGTTTTCCCGATCTGCTGGAGTCCTTTGACACAACGCTGTCTATGCCCGGCAAGACTCTGCAGGGCCATCTGCCGGATATGTACGGCCCGGCCATGAGCACCTGCATCGCCGCCGGCGTATCCACCGACCACGAGTCCTTCTGCGAAAAGGATGTGTTTGAGCGGCTGCGCAACGGCTGCCACCTAATGATGCGCGAGGGCAGCGCTGCTCGGAATATGCCGGTACTGCTGAAGACCGTGATGGAAAATCATCTGGACACCGCCATGGTCAGCATCGTTACCGACGACCTGCACACGGTGGACCTGCAGGAGCGGGGCCATCTGGACGATTCTCTGCGCACGGCGCTGGGCATGGGACTGGACTTTGTCAAGGCTATTCAGATGGTTACCGTCAACTGCGCACGGGCGTTCAATCTGGATCGGGAGATCGGCGGACTGGCACCCGGACGCCGGGCGGACATCAATATCACCACCGGTCCGGAGGATTTCCGCGTGCTGACCACCTTTGCCGGCGGCCGCCAGATTACGGACAACGGCAAGCTGTTGGTACACTATGAGACGGCAGAGCATGAGCCCTGTGTGCTGAACACCATGCACCTGAAGAACCCCATCACGGCAGACAGCTTCAAGATCCATGCCCCTGCAGGCGCCAAGAAGGTGAAGGCGCTGGTGATGGATACGCTGCCCTACATGCCCTTCACCAATCGCCGGGATGTGGAGCTGCCGGTGGTAGACGGCGTGGTGCAGTGCGATGTGGAGCAGGATGTGCTGTACATTGCGCAGGTAGAGCGCCATGGCAAGAATGGAAATGTGGGCAAGGCCTTTATGGGCGGCTTCCATATCCGGGGCGGCGCAATGGCTTCCTCCGTGGGCCACGACAACCACAACATCATTGTCATGGGCGACAGCTTTGAGGACATGGCACTGGCGGTGAACCGCTGCGTGGAGCTGGGCGGCGGACAGGTGATCGTCCGGGACGGCAAGGTGGCCGCCGAGGTGGCGTATCCCATCTGCGGCTTGCTGAGCGACCTGCCGCTGGAGGAACTGGCGGAGAAGAAAAAGGAACTGAACCGGGTGGCTCACGAAATGGGCACGGAAATTGCCATTCCCTTCATGTTCCTCAGCTTTATCTGTCTGGCGGCTATCCCCGCTTACGCCATTACCGACTGCGGATTTATTGATGTGGTGCAGCAGAAGGTGATCGACCCCATTCTGGAGGTCGTGGAATAAAACCGAATTCCCTGAAAAACCGATTTACAAAAGAGCACAGAGAGGAGCAACATGAAAAACGATTTTTTTAAACTGAAGGACCACGGTACCACCGTCCGGCGGGAAGTGCTGGCAGGTATCACCACCTTTATGACCATGGCCTATGTGTTGGCAGTGCAGCCTTCAGCCATCTGCGGCTTTGGCCCAGATCCCTACATCACGGATATAAACGGCATTGTCATCAGCAAGTCGGCGCTGCTGGTGATGTGTGCGCTGGTCAGCGGTATCATCACCCTGTTTATGGGCCTGTATGCCAATTTGCCGCTGGCACTGTCTACCGCTATGGGCAGCAACTTCATTCTTGGCGGGCTGGTCAACAGCGGCACGGTATCCTTCGGCTGGGCCATGGCACTGCTGCTGTGCTCCGGTATCCTGTTCATTCTGGTGACGGTTCTGGGTGTGCGGAAAATGGTGGTGGATCTGCTGCCGAAAAACCTGAAGATCGCCATACCAACCGCCGTGGGCTTCTTTATTGCCTATCTGGGCTTTAAAAACACCGGCCTTGCCACTTTCAGCGACAGCGGTTTGGCTTTGGGCGATTTTACCCAGCCTGCGGTGCTGCTGGCCTTGATTACCCTGGCAGTGATGGGCGTGCTGACGGCCTACAAGGTGCGCGGCGCTATTCTGATCGGCATCATTGTCGGCACCATCATCAGCATTCCTATGGGTGTGTCTACGCTGCCTGCTGCGCTGGTGTCCCTGCCGGATATGAGCGAAATCGGCAATCTGGTGCTGTGCTACGACTTCAAGTCCGTGTTGGCTGACATCCCCGGCGCACTGGTGTGGATCTTCATCCTGTTTACCAGCGACTTCTTTGCTACCTTCGGCGCACTGATCGCCGTGGGCGCCCAGACCAATATGCTGGATGAGAATGGCAACTTCCCCCAGATTGAAAAGCCTTTTCTGGTGGATGCCGTTGGTACGGTGATCGGTTCTGGCACCGGATGCACCACCATCTCCACCTTCATTGAATCCACCATCGGCGTGGAAGCTGGCGGCCGCACGGGCCTGACGGCGATTGTCAGCGGAGTGCTGTTCCTGGTGTGCATTTTCCTGTCCCCGCTGTTTTTGATGATTCCCACTGCCGTGACCGGCGTGGCGCTGATCTTCGTGGGCTTCTCCATGCTGTCGGGCTTTACGAAGCTGGACTTCTCCGACTTCAAGAGTTGCTTCGGCCCCTTCGTGATGATCCTGTTCGGCACCTTTACCGGCGACATTGCTGCGGCGATCTGCCTGGGCGTGCTGACGGACGTGCTGATCAAGGTGCTGACAGGCGATGCAAAGAAGGTACACCCGGTGCTGTACGTGCTGTGTATCCCACTGGTGCTGTATTTCATCGTGTAAAAACCGGATAACAACGTAACTTCCCGGCATACCCGGATAAGCAGGTCTGATCGTGCGGAGTAGCGCAGCGTAAGCTGCGCTACTCCGGTTTTTATTGGGATATGTATGCAGAACAGTAATAGATTTAGCAATCATGGGTAGCATCTCTTACTAATATCCTACAATCATTCTACCGAAATAATTTTTGGCGTTCAAGACCCTGCTTGAAATACCTCTCCCGTGTGGATTTGAAGATTTGCACGCTTCCCTGTTCCCATCGATCAATAGTCCGCCACGTCACGCTGGCGAAGTCCTTTTTGATAACGATACCACCGCCGTTTGTTCCACTGTAATAGTATGGCTTTGCCGGTGCTGATGTCATCTGTCTGCTGGACGTGCCCGACGGAAGCTGGGCTGGGAGCCGGGACGTCGGGAGAGACTGGCATCCCTACGGGCGCTGCTGCGCTGGACAGATAAGCATCAGCGGGAAAATATGGTGGAAATCCGCCGTCTGCTGGTCCCGTATGGGGCCAAGGTGGTGGAGGGAGCGCATCTTTTCCTCTGTTTTGAGTAGGCTGGCAGAGAGGCTCTCGGCTATTCGAGCTGGCTCGGTACGTCCTGACCCAGCCAGCGGTAGGTCCGCAGGATGAGGACGGCGGCAATGAGGAAGGTCAGCACATCGGACACCGGCATGGAGTACAGAACGCCGTCCAGCCCGAAGCAAACCGGCAGCAGCAGGGCAAAGCCCACGCCGAACACCACCTCCCGGATCATGGACAGGAGGGTGGAGGCCAGCGCCTTACCCACTGCCTGCAGGAAGATGAAGCAGGCCTTGTTGACGCAGGCCAGCACCACCATGGACAGGTAGATGCGGAAGGCACGCAAGGCGAAGTCCGTGTAATAGCTGCTCTCGTTGGCAGCGCCGAAGATGGCGATGAGGGATCGGGGGAAGCACTCCGCCAAAAGCAGCGCCACAGCGCCTACGGCGGCCTCGGCGATGAGCAGGCGGGTGAACAGCTGACGCACCCGCAAGCGCTTTTCGGCCCCCATGTTATAGCCCACGATGGGGATGCACCCGGCGGCCATGCCCACCACGATGGAGATGACAATCTGGAAGAACTTCATGACGATGCCCACCACCGCCATGGGAATCTGGGCATACTGTGCCTGCCCGAACACCGGGTCCAGAGCGCCGTACTTTCGCAGCATATTGTTGATGGCGGCCATGGCGGCCACCAGACTGATCTGGGAGAGGAAGCTGGTGATACCCAGTGTCAGCATCCGGGAGCAGAGCTTGCCATGGAGCGGGAGATCCCGGCGGCCGGGGCGGATCACCTTCATCCGGGGCAGATACCAGACGGCCAGTCCTGCCGTGATTACCTGCCCTATCACGGTGGCCACCGCTGCCCCCATCATGCCCCAGCGGCAGACGAAGATGAAGATGGGATCCAGAAGGATATTCACCACCGCTCCGGCCAGCGTGGATATCATGGCGAAGCGGGGAGCGCCGCCGGCCCGGATGACGGGGTTCATGGCCTGCCCGAACATATAGAAGGGGATGCCCAGCGAGATGTAGAAGAAATACTCCTGCGAATAGCGGAAGGTCTCGGCATTGACGGTGCCGCCGAACATGGCCAGGATCTGATCGGCAAGCAGCAGGTACAGCGCCGTCAGCACCAGACCGCTGCCTGCCGCCAGCACCACGGCGTTGCCCACGGCTCGGCGGGCATCCTCTCGCCGGCCCTTGCCCAGCGAGATACTGACGAAGGTACAGCAGCCGTCACCGATCATGACGGCGATGGCCAGCGCCACCACAGTCAGGGGAAAGACCACCGTATTAGCGGCATTTCCGTAGGAACCCAGATAGCTGGCGTTGGCGATGAAGATCTGATCCACGATGTTGTAGAGCGCCCCCACCAGCAGGGAGATGACGCAGGGGATGGCGTAGCGGTGCATGAGCCGCCCGACGGGCTCGGTCTCCAGAAATTGTGTGTTGTGTTCCATAGATGTGTCCTCTCTTTCGGCGTGATAAAAATGCGTAAGTCCCGGAAATCCGGACTTACGCATTTCTGCTGCACGATTTGCCTATGGAATTCCGCAAAACGACGTGCGGCGTTTCTGCAACCGGATTTACGCAGAAACGCCACACGTTGTAAGACGATTATAACAGATGGGGGAAAGTTTTTCAAATGTTTTTGCCGCTGCCTTTACGCCGCCGTATCCCGGCGGAAGCGGCGCATGAGGGCCAGTGCCATGACAAGGCACAGCAGCTCCGAGCAGAGGGGGGCGAACCAGATGCTGCTGCCGCCCCAGAGCGCCGCCAGCAGGAGCAGTGCCCCGGCCTGCAGCACCAGTCCCCGGCCCATGGAGATGCACAGGGCGGAGCGGGGCCGCTCCACCGCCGTCAGGAAGCCGCCCATGAGGATATTGAAGCCCACCAGCAGATACGACAGGGCGTACCGCCGCAGCGCCCCGGTGGAGGAGGCGTTCAGCAGAGGCTTCTCCGAGCCGAGGAAGATATGTACCAGCTGCGGGGCCAGCAGGAAAATACCGGCAAAGCAGACCGCCGTCATGATGGCTACGGTGATCAGGCCGTACCGCAGCAGCCGGTGGTACTTCTCCGAGTCCTTGCGGCCGTACTGGAAGCTCACCAGCGGCTGGGAGCCCTGAGACACACCCAGCATGATGTTCACCACCAGCGTATTGGTGTAGGCAATGATGGTATAGCTCACCAGCCCGTCGGTGCCGATGCAGCGGAGGATCACATGGTTGAAGAGGAAGATCATCACGCCGTTGCACAACTCCGTGACACCGTCCGCCAGTCCGATGGGGATCAGGCGGCGGTAGATGGAGCCCTCCGGCCGGAAGCGCACCAGATGGAAGGTGGTGTGCTTGCCTAAGAAGTGGGTGATGTAGATGACGCAGGTCAGCAGCTGGCTCAAACCCGTGGCGAAGGCGGCACCCCATGCGCCCCAATTCAGCACGAAGATGGCCACATAGTCCAGCACGCAGTTGGTGAGGCAGCCGATGCACACCGTGAGAACGGCCAGCATGGGCCGCCCGTCGGTCTTGACCAAGATCTCCAGATTATACGACACGATGAAGCAGATGGCAAAGGGAGCCAGCCCCCTCAGGTACGACATGGTGTAGCCCAGCGTTTCCTCCTCCGCCCCCAGCAGCAGGGCAAAGGGCTTCAGAAAGATCAGCACCAGAGCGGTGATGGTCAGGCCGATGACCACCAGCAGCGCCAGATTCTGGGAGAACAGACGGTTGGCGTGCTCCCGGTTGCCCTGCCCCAGATAGATGGACAGGATGGTACTGGTGCCCACGGCGAAGGTGACGGCGATGGAGAACATGACGTTGGTGAAGGGGACGGCCAGATTCACCGCCGCCATGGCGTAGTCCCCCACGCCCTTGGCCACGAACAGGCCGTCCACGATGGAGTACAGAGAAAAGACCATGAGGGAGGCCACGGTGGCCGAGGAGAAGCGTAGAAACTGTGCCAGCAGACTGCGCTGATCTTGCATTTTCGATGAGATTCCTTTCCATTCAGCGGTGTACCGCATATACCCCGCCGCAGCGGTTGTACCGCCTATTATAGCCGAAATTTTCCTTTCGGTCAAGGGGAGGAGACTGCATCTCACAGCGGAATACGGTAAAATGCACAGAAGGAGTGGCGTATCTATTGGCAATTTTGTACAGATCGGAACGGCATCCTCCGTTCAGGAAGCGTGAAGGATGCGGCGGAGACGAAAAGAGGGACGCCCTGACGGGCGTCCCTCTCGAGACTGTCGAAAAACCCTTCGGGGTTTTCGACAAAAGGATTGCAGTCTGCTGCGCACATAATTTGTGTGCCATAGGCGCACAAATTCCACACTTGCAGCCTGAGAAGTATTTTCTCTCACGCACATGTCGCAAGAGAAAATGATTTTACTTCTTTGCCGCCTGCGGGCGGCAAACTCTGCGAGGCTTTTTTGACACGCTGAAGAGGGACGCCCTGACGGGCGTCCCTCGATGTAGGAAAAAGTGGACAGCGAAGATACTCAGGAATCCGACTTCCCGGCGAAGATGACACCCAGCGTGATCAGGACGGCACCGATGATGCACATGAGGGAAATTTTCTCCCCCAGCAGCAGCCAGCCCGCCACCACAGTGACGAAAGGAGTGGCATAGAGGTAGTTGTTGGTGATGACCACACCCAGCCGCTTGAAGGCGATGTTCCAGATGGCGAAGCACACGGCGTTGCCGAACACTCCCAGAAACAGCCAGCTCACCAGAATATTGGGCTGGGTGAACAGGGGCGTCAGGCTGGGTAGGCCGTCTGTCAGCAGCACCAGCGGCAGGGAGGTCAGGAAGGCCCACAGAAACACCCGGCGGGTCACAAGGAAGTTGTCGTAGCGCTCGGTATACTTTTTGACGAGGATGGAGTACACCGCCCACATGAGGGCGGCGGCCAGAGCCAGCAGGTCGCCCAAGGGGCTTAGATGGAAGGACAGAGTGCCGTTGAGTACCACCATCACCACGCCGGCGATGGCTACCACGGCGCCGATGTAGACCCACTTGCCCAGTTTTTCCCCCCTGCGGGAGAACAGCTGCGCCAAGATCACCGTTAGAATAGGGGACATGGATACCAGAATACTGACGTTGGCAGCGGAGGTATGAGCCGAGGCGGTATTCTGCAGGAAGAAGTAGAAGCTGCCGCCGGTGATGCCGATGAGGATGAACATCAGCTCATCCTTCCACGGGAGCTTCATGGTCTTGGGTCGCAGCGCCCACAGAGCCAGATACGCCAGCCCCATCCGCAGGGGGATGATCTGGGTGGGGGTATAGGCCGTCAGCATGACCTTGGTGAGCACAAAGCAGCTGCCCCACACCAGAGTGGTAAAGATGGCATACAGATGCCCCATGAGCTTTTGCCGATTTGACATGATCCACACTCCTAATACACAAATGCTGCGCTGATGCAGCGCTTAATCTTCGGGGATGACGGGGGTCTGACCCGCCATGACTTGTGCAATGAGATCCTTGGCCACGTTCACCGTGCCATAGTCGGGCCACATGACCCACAGGGCCTGACCGGGCATGGAGTAGCACTCCTCCGTGCCGCCGTAGCCGGTGACGGAGTAGCTGGTGATGTTCCAGCCGGACATATCCGACAGCTGCATTTTTACCAGACTGGTGATGTCCTCATAGGGCATATTGGTGATCATGGTGTCCGCCACGGCATTCAGCACCTCACCGTAGGTGGAGAGGATGGCGGGAGAGGTGGCCTTGTTGAAGATGGCCTTAATCATGGCCATCTGGTTGCGGCCACGCTGGTTGTCACCGTCAGAGAAGGAGTAGCGCTCCCGGCAGAAAGCCAGAGCCGCCTGCCCGTCCACGTTGTAGTTCATCCCCTCGGTGAAGGAGAAGTAGTCGTCATAGAGATTGCCGTTCTTATCGGGGATCTGCATGACCTTGGTGGTGAAGGTCTGCTCGGAGTAGACGTCTACACCGCCCAGAGCGTCCACGATCTTGGTCAGGCCGTAGAAGTTGACACGGGCGTAGTACTGCGTTTCCACACCGTAGAGATCGTCCAGCACCCGCATGGACTCGTCGATGCCGTACATACCGGCGTGGGTCAGTTTATCCAGCTGGCCGTTGAAGCTCAGGGGCAGGAAGTAGTCACGGGGGGTATTTAGCAGCAGGATCTGCCGGGACTTGGGATTCACCACCGCCAAAATGTTCACGTCACTGAGGCTCTGGATGTTGACATCGGAGTTCCGGGCATCGATGCCGCTGCAATAGACCACGAAGGGCTCCACGGTGATGGACTCGTTGGGTACCACCGGGGCGACCTCCTTGGTGAAGTCGAACTGCTTGAGGATACGGGTGTAGTTGTCGAAATCCGTATAGCCCTCCGTCTGCTCCAGAATGGGCAGATAGCCGTCGTTAAGGATAATGGCGTCCACCTCGCCGTCATACAGAGCGTCCGCCAGCTGGGGCACAGAGGCGTAGGCCTTGGGGGTGGGATTCAGATCGGACAGGGTTTTGAGCACCTCGGCGGTGTTCTCCTGATCGGCGTTTTCCAGCACGCCGAAGGTATAGCCCACGGCATCCTCGATGCAGCTGGCCTCGTTGTCCTTCAGGACGATGATGTCGATGGTCTGCTTCTCCGCCATCTTGCCCACGATGCGGGTGACGGCACTTTTGAGACTGCCGCCGGCCACGGCGCCGTAGATCATTCCGGCGGACAGGATCACAGCCAGCACGCCGCAGCCGATCTTAGCGGCATGACCACCCCTGGAGGGGCGGCGGGGCAGCTGCACCACGGCGTGGCCGCCATTGAGGATCAGGATGCCCGCCATCAGCAGCAGCAGATATTTGTTGTCCAGCATATCCAGATTCAGGAGCTGGCCCAGCAGCACCAGACTGCACACCATCAGCAGTCCCAGCGCAATCAGGCCGAACCAGTCCATCCACGCCATACGGCGGCTGCCGGAGGCGTCGCTGTGCGTTTGTTTGGAAGTCATAGCACATTTCTCCTTGCTTCAGAGATGACGGCCCGCATGGTTTTATGACCGGCCGCAATCCCCTATTATATAGGATAGATAGTAGAATTACCAGAGATTTTTGCGAAAAAACCGGGGAAATATCAAATTTTCCGGAAAGACGGGGGAAATCAGCCGTTGATGAGCTCCCGGATCATCCGGCGAGCGGCGGCGACGGAGCTCTCATCCGGCACCAGTACGCTGAGGGGGAAGCCGGTGGTGAAGCAGTCCTGCATATCCGTGGTGCCGGTGAGGGTGTAGGTGCTGATGTCCCAGCCCACCTTGTCCTCCAACTGCAGCTTCACCAGCTTCAGGATATCCTGCTGGGGCATATTGGTCAGCAAGGAGTCGGAGACGGCCCTCAGCACATCCTGATACCCGGAGAGGATGGCGGGGGAGGTGGCCTTGTTAATGATGGCCTGCAGCACCGCCATCTGGTTGCGGCCCCGCTGCACGTCGCCCTGAGCGAAGGCGGAGCGCTCACGGGAGAAGGCCAGAGCCTCCCGGCCGTTGAGGTGATTGACCCCCTCGGTGAAGGTGAAGGACTCGTCGTGATAGCCACCGTCGCCGTTTTCATTGGGCATCTCCATAGCGATGGTGGTGAAGTCCACCGGGGAGGTGACGTCGATGCCGCCCAGAGCGTCCACGATATCCATAAGGCCGCTGAAATTCACACGGGCGTAGTAGTCGGCCTTCACCCCCAGCAAGGTGTTCAGGGCCTCGATGGGCTCGTCCATGCCCTTATCACTATATACGCTGAAATGGGTCAGCTTATCCATCTCTCCGTTGAAGGGCAGGGGCAGATAGTAGTCACGGGGGATATTCACCAGCAGAATTTTATGGGTGGAGGGGTTCACCACCGCCAGAATGTTGGCATCGCTGCGGGTGTTGAGCAGGGTATCGGAGATGCGCTCGTCGGTGCCGCTGCAATAGACCACGAAAGGCTGACGGGAGATGTTGGCATTCGGGGCGATGGCGTCGGACTCGTGTGTCACGTCGTATGTATAGATCTCACGGGTGCGGGACGTAAAATCCTTGTAACCGTCGGTCTGCTTCAGGGTGGAGACCATGCCTTTGCCCAGGATGACGGCGTCTACTTCCCGGTTGTACAGAGCGTCGGCCAGAGCCGTGGGAGTGTCGTAGGACTTGGTCTTGACCTGCCCCAGTCCCTCCTCCAGATGCGTCAGAAGGGCATCGGTGGTGTCGGTATCCGTCTGAGCCAGATAGCCGTAGGTATAGCCGAAGGTATCACCGATCTCCTGAGCGGAGTCGTTTTCCCGGACCCGCACCACCACGGTCTTGACGCTGCCGGTGCTGGACACACGGGAGAGAGTCTCCAGCACGGCGTTGGTGGCCACGGTGGCGTAGATCATGCCCGCCGACAGTACCAGCGCCACCACGCCCAGAACAAGCTTCCAGAGCTTGTTGCGCCAGCGGGGCAGTTGGGTCACGGCGAAGAGAACGTTCAGTCCCGCCAGCACCGACAGCAGGAGCAGCGTCAGCTTCTGGGTCAGCACGCCGGTGGTCAGCAGCCGGGCCGCCAGAAAGCCGCTGGAGATCAGCAGCAGGAAGAAGGTGAGTATACCGAACCGATCCGCCCCGGTGCGGCGGCGGGAGGAACCGTAGCCGCCGTAGGAGCGGGAGGAATAATGTCTGGACATAGAGGAAAAACTCCTTTCCGAAAATCAGCAAGGCACGGCAGGATAGCCCACCGGCCGAAGGCACATAGTCTCTCTATTATAAAGCGGCGGCGACAGGAAATCCAGTGTAAAAGGTTACAGATTTGTGAACTTTACGGCGAATACGGCGGATGTGACGATTTTGTTATCCGGGGATTTCCCGGCGGAAACGGTTGAAGCGGCGGCGGGAGTGTGGTATAATCATCAAAGCGGCCACGGGCCGTTACGGAAAAACAAGCCGCCGCCCCTGCGGAATGGAGGCGGCGTATTTCAGGAGGATCACCATGAAGGCAGCACTGGTCATTATGGCGGCGGGACTGGGTTCCCGCTACGGTGGAAATAAACAGGTGGACGGCGTAGGACCCCAGGGGGAGATGCTGATGGAGTATTCCATCTACGATGCCGTTCGGGCGGGCTTTACCAAGGTGGTGTTCATCATCAAGCCCGATATGCGGGAGCTGATGGATCGCCTGTGGGGGGATCGCACACTCATAACAAAAACAGGAGAGCCGCTGGAGGTCTGCTACGCCATGCAGGATTTCACCAGCATACCGGACTACTACACCATTCCGGCGGGCCGCACCAAGCCCTTCGGCACCGCCCATGCGGTGCTGTGCGCCCGGCCCTATCTCTCCGAGCCCTTCTGCGTCATCAACGCCGACGACTACTACGGCGTGGATGCCTACCGGGCCATGTATGAGGAGCTTCAGCGCCTGCCCCGGCAGGGACGGGCCACCATGGTGGGGTATCTGCTGAAAAACACCGTCAGCGCCAACGGCACCGTGTCCCGTGGCGTGTGCCGGGTGGAGGACGGCTGGCTCCGTGGCATCCATGAGACGCTGAAGATCCAGCTGTTCCCGGACGGCTCCATCGCTGATGTGGCGGAGGGCCGGCACCGGGAGCTGGCGCCGGACACGGTGGTGTCCATGAACTTCTGGGGCTTCATGCCCTCCATCTTTCAGGAGCTGGAGGCCTACTTCGACCACTTCCTGCGCTGCGAGGCCGGGGACAACATCAAGGCGGAGTGCCTGCTGCCGGGCATGGTGGGAGACCTGCTGGAGCAGGGACGGCTGGAGGTATCCGTGCTGCACTCGGCAGACCGCTGGTTCGGCATGACGTACCACGAGGACCGGCAGGCGGTGGCGGCGGAGCTGCAGAAGCTCCACGCCGGCGGTGTGTATCCACCCACCCTGCGGGCCTGAGAGGGGAGACCGACACATGAGCGACTATTACGATCAGACCCCGGAGCAGCGCCGTCAGCTGCGGGCGCAGCGGAATCGGCGGCGGCAGGCGCAGGTGCGTCGGCGGAAGCTGCTGCTGGGCCTGCTGGTGCTGGCGGTATTGGCTGTGGTGCTGATACTGGTGCTGCGGGGCTGCGGCAAGGATAAGGAACCGGCGCAGCCCACCCCCAGCGAGAATGTGGACAAGCCCGATACCCCAAACACTCCGGTGGAGCCTTCGGATAGAGAGCAGAACCAGAAGCCTGACGACCAGCAGAGCGACCGGAAGCAGGAGATCCCGTGGAATCTGACGCTGGTGAACCGGTGGAATCCCCTGCCGGAGGGCTGGACTGTGGACGAGGTGGAGCTCTCCAACGGCTGGACGGTGGACAGCCGCTGCTACGACGCCCTCCAGCAGATGATGGACGCCTGCCGGGCGGAGGGGCTGTATCCCGTGGTGTGCTCTGCCTACCGGACGCAGGCCATGCAGCAGGCCCTCTTCGACCAGATGAAGCAGTCCCTGTTGGATCAGGGGTACAGCGATGCCGACGCCGAGACGGAGGCGGGCCGTCAGGTGGCCGTTCCCGGCACCAGCGAGCATCAGCTGGGGCTGGCGGTGGACATCGTGGATCTGGACCACCAGCTGTTGGACGAGAGTCAGGAGCAGACGGCGGTGCAGCAGTGGCTTATGACCAACAGCTGGCGCTACGGCTTCATCCTGCGCTATCCCACCGCCAAGACGGAGACCACCGGCATCATCTATGAGCCGTGGCACTACCGCTATGTAGGACAGGAGGCCGCTGCGGAGATCTATCAGCAGGGTGTGTGCCTGGAGGAGTATATCGCCGCCAAATACGGCGCTTGACCGGAGGGACGAGGAATGAGATTGAGAAAGTAAGCAGCTCACATTTGTATAAAGGAGTTGCTGATGGATGCATATCGAGGAATATACCACTTATCAGGAGTCGGAGGTGCTGGCTCTGTATGGAAGCGTCGGATGGACGGCCTATACGGAGCAGCCGGAGGCGCTGCGCCGAGGCTTTGCCGGGTCACTGCTGACACTGGCCGCCCGTGAGAACGGGACGCTGGTGGGGCTGCTGCGGGCTGTGGGTGACGGCTGTACCGTGGTGCTGGTACAGGACCTATTGGTGCGGCCGGATCACCAGCGGCGGGGAATCGGCACGGCGCTGATGCAGGCGGCGCTGGAGCGCTTCCGATCGGTGCGGCAGGTGCAGCTGCTGACGGACGACACGGAGAAAACCAAGAGGTTCTACCGGTCGCTGGGTCTGCTGACACTGCCGGAGCTGGGGTGCTGCGGCTTCATGCGCCCGTAAAACCACATGGGGGAGGGTGTCCTTGGACACCCTCCCCCATGCTTTGTCCTGTGTACCGGGCGGTCAGCGCCGGTTCTGATTCTGCTGCTCCTGCTGATTCTGATTCTGGTTTTGGTTCTGCTTGTTCTGCTTCTGCTGATTCTGGTTCTGCTGATTTTTGCCGGACATCGAGGCACCTCCTTCCGTATCTGCGATACAGCTTCAGTTTGCCCGAAAACCGGCGGAGCATACATCCTCCCGTGAAAAATTTCCGGCGGCAGATAAAAAATCCGCTTGACAGGCGGGAGGAGCGATGGTATACTACTGGAGAAAACAAAGAAGGCAGGATGCATCCGCCTCACCTCCAGCAAAGGCAAAGAGGTCAACAGCGAGTATGGCGGCGGCCCGGAAGGGGCGCAGACTTTGTTGTGCGGATGCAGCTTTGCATCCGTGTTTTTATTTTCTGAAGGAGGTGCTTCGGTTATTAGCAATGTAGTGCATCAACTCAACGAGGAGATCCGTGACAAGGAGATCCGCCTCATCGGTGAGACCGGTGAACAGCTGGGTATCATGTCCTCCGCCGACGCTCTGCACATTGCGGACGAGCGGGGGCTGGATCTGGTGAAGATCTCTCCCCAGGCAACCCCGCCGGTGTGCAAGCTCATGAACTACGGCAAATACCGGTTCGAGCAGAGCAAGCGGGAGAAGGAAGCCAGAAAGAACCAGCACGTGGTGGAGATCAAGGAGATCCGGATGTCTCCGGGCATTGACGTGGGGGATTTCAACACCAAACTGAAAAATGCCCAGAAGTTCCTGACGGAGGGGAACCGGGTGAAGGTCTCTGTTCGCTTCCGTGGCCGTGAGATGGCACATACCGAGATCGGCCGGGAGCTTCTGAAGAAGTTTGCCGAACAGTGCACCGAGGTCGCCACCATGGATAAGGCCGCCAAGCTGGAGGGCCGGAATATGTCGATGTTCCTCTCTCCCAAGACCGGCAAGTAAACAAAAGTTCTGCTTGCCCCCGGCAAGAGAATAGATGGAAGGAGTAAAAATTATGCCTAAACTGAAGACTCACAGCGGCGCCAAGAAGCGCTTCAATCTGACGAAATCCGGCAAGGTCAAGAGAGCTCACGCTTTCAAGAGCCACATCCTCACCAAGAAGGACACCAAGCGTGGCCGTCGTCTGCGGTCCGGCACCTACGCCGACTGCACCAACGAGGCGACCATCCGCAAGATGATCCCCTACAAATAAGAGACGGAATCGTTAGAATAGGAGGCAATTAAGATATGGCACGTGTAAAAGGCGCTATGATGGCGCGTAAAAGAAGAAATAAGACGCTGAAGCTGGCCAAGGGTTACTGGGGCGCTAAGTCCAAGCACTTCAAGATGGCCAATGAGCAGGTCATGAAGTCTCTGACCTACGCCTATGTGGGCCGCCGCCTGAAGAAGCGGGACTTCCGTCAGCTGTGGATCACCCGCATCTCCGCCGCCTGCAAGATCAACGGCATGAACTACTCTACCTTCATGCACGGTCTGAAGGTGGCCGGCATCCAGATCAACCGCAAGATGCTCTCCGAGATGGCCATCTACGATGCCCCGGCGTTCGCCGCCCTGTGCGACATCGCCAAGAAGGCGTAACTGTCTTAAAAAGCACGCCGCATATGCGGCGTGCTTTTTCCTGTGGCGAAGGGCGGAAATATCTGGTATACTATCAGGGAAACACATCATCGATGGTACCAAGAGAAAGGAGCATTTCCATGTACTGCACGAGAAGGATCAATGACGATTACACATGGGTGGGTGCCGACGGGAGGCGGCTGGCCATGTTTGAGGGCGTGTTCGACGTACCGGCAGGCATCTCCTTCAACAGCTATCTGCTGCGGGACGAAAAGACCGTACTGTTTGACACGTCGGATGCGGCGGTGCGCCGCACCTTCCGGGAAAATCTCCTCCATGCGCTGGAGGGGCGGCCGCTGGACTGCGTGGTAGTACACCACATGGAGCCGGATCACACGGCGGAGCTGGAGGAGCTGGTGCTGCGCTTCCCGGAGGTGCAGATCTATTGCAGCGCTATGGCCAAGACCATGATGACCCAGTTCTTCGGCCCCGGCTTTCAGGAGCGCATCCATGTGGTGAAGGAGGGGGATACCCTCTGCACCGGGCGGCATACGCTGCGCTTTATTGCGGCCCCCATGGTCCACTGGCCGGAGGTACTGATGACTTACGACGAGACGGATCGTCTGCTGCTGACGGCGGATGCCTTCGGCTGCTTCGGGGCCTTGAATGGCCGGCTGTTTGCCGATGAGGTGGACTTCGACCGGGATTATCTGGACGAGACCCGGCGCTACTACACCAACATCGTGGGCAAATACGGCTCTCAGGTACAGGCGGTGCTGAAGAAGGCGGCGGAGCTGGACATCGCCATGCTGCTGCCCCTCCACGGCTTTGTGTGGCGGAAGGAGTTGGGGTATCTCCTGCACAAGTACGACCTCTGGAGCCGCTACGAGCCGGAGGAGCGGGGGGTGCTCATCGCCTACGCCTCCGTGTATGGCAACACGGAGAACGCCGCCAACATTCTGGCCTGCCGACTGTCGGAGCGGGGTGTGAGGGTGCAGATGTTCGATACCTCCGTGACGCCTACCTCTTACATTCTGTCGGCGGCCTTCCGTTACAGCCATCTGGTGTTTGCTGCCACTACCTACAACGCCGGGGTGTTCGTCACCATGGAGGAGCTGCTCCACGATATCGCTGCCCACAATCTCCAGAATCGCCGGGTGGTGCTGCTGGAGAACGGCTCCTGGGCCCCGGCCAGCGGCAAGGGGATGCAGAAGATCCTCCAGCCTCTGAAGGGGTGGCAGCAGCTGGAGGACACCTTTACCATCCGTTCCGCCCTGCGGGAGGATCAGACCATGCAGCTGGAGCGGCTGGCGGCCACGCTGGCGGCGGACGTACAGGCTGCGGCCCCGGCGGAGGAAAAGCCGGAGGGGCAGCACCGCTATGTGTGCAAGGTCTGCGGCTATGTATACGAGGGGGACTCCCTGCCGGAGGATTATAAGTGCCCCCTGTGCGGCGCCGGTGCGGAGTATTTCAAGCAGGAGTCGTAAAGAGCGCTTTTCCCCATGAAAGAACAGCAGGATGGTTATACCACCCTGCTGTTCTTATATCATTCTGCGGAAGAAGCTTCCACCGGAGCAGCCTCCGCAGGTTCCTCCTCCGGCTCCGTCCACGGCTCCATGGTAGCCACGCAGCGGTTGATGTTCTTCCCCAGCTCATAGAACTTGGCCTCGTAGTCCGTCATGATCCCCACGGGGCCGTCGGCGTGGAGGTCACGGGTCACCTCCGACAGGGCGAAGCCGTACTGGGGGATCTCCTCCACGGACCAATGAAACAGCTTGTCGTTGTCGGTTTTGAAGTGGATCTGCCCGCCCATAGGCAGCACCTGCCGGTAGCACTTGAGAAAATTGCCGTGGGTCAGACGGCGGCGCTTCTGGTTGCTCTTGGGCCACGGGTCGCAGAAGTTGATGTACAGCCGGTCCACCTCCGCCGGGGCAAACATATCCGGCAGCAGGGCGGCATCCCCCACCACGAAGAATACGTTGTGCAGCCCCGCCGCCTGCGCCCGCTCCATGGCCACCACCATGGCGTCCGGCACCTTCTCCACGGCGATGAGCAGAACATCCGGCTCCGCTTGGGCTGTACCCACGGTGAAGCGCCCCTTGCCGCAGCCCAGTTCTACCCGCAGCTCACGGGCATCGGGCATCAGCTCCCGCCAGTGGCCCCGCATGGCGAAGGGGTCCTGTACCTGACAGGCCCGGCAGGCCTCCATCCGGGGCAGTAGATTCTTCTTTTTCCGCATACGCATGGTGTCGTTCCTCCTGAAAAACGCCGCATGGCGATGGTATCCGACTACCCAATATACCGGTTTTCCGGCGAAAAAGCAAGAGGGAACGCCGGAAAATCTCTCCCGGCAAGGGAGAGCCGCCGAAGCGACGTTTTCGTAGGACAGCGCATCGAAGAACAGGTGCGGCAAAAAGCTGGAAAAGTACGCAAAAAATCCGACGAAATTTGTGATTTCCTCTAAAAAGAGAAAAGCCGGGCGAGAAGTGCTTGATAAATTTTAGACGAACGTCTATAATGGATAAGGTGTATGAGAAAGTGCATTTTGCGGGTGGAACACCCCCCGCAGAAAGCGCTTTTTCCCATGACGTTGCCGCTGCTTCGGCGGCGGCTGCCACAGTAAGGAGGAACCATTGTGACGAACGTACTGTTGGAGAAAAAAGGTCCATATGCCGTGGCCACCATCCACCGTCCGGAGGCGCTGAACGCCCTGAATTCTCAGGTGCTGGCGGATCTGGCGGAGCTGCTGGACACCGTGGAGGCCGACGAGGAGATCCGTGTACTGGTCATCACCGGCGCCGGGGAGAAGGCCTTCGTGGCGGGGGCCGACATCGGAGAGATGAGCACCCTCACCAAGGCCGAGGGCGAGGCCTTCGGCAAGAAGGGCAACGACGTATTCCGCCGGCTGGAGACGCTGCCCATCCCCACCATCGCCGCTGTCAACGGCTTTGCACTGGGCGGCGGCTGCGAGCTGAGCATGAGCTGCGACATTCGCATCTGCGCCGACACCGCCGTGTTCGGTCAGCCGGAGGCCGGTCTGGGTATCACCCCCGGCTTCGGCGGCACCCAGCGGCTGGCCCGTCTGGTTGGCCCCGGTATGGCCAAGCAGCTGATCTACACCGCCAAGAACATCAAGGCCGACGAGGCTCTGCGGATCGGGCTGGTGAACGCCGTCTATCCGGCGCAGGAGCTGCTGCCCGCAGCGGAGAAGCTGGCCGGGACCATCGCCAAGAATGCCCCCATCGCCGTGCGGGCCTGCAAGAAGGCCATCAACGACGGCCTGCAGGTGGACATGGATCGGGCCGTGATCATCGAGGAGAAGCTGTTCGGCAGCTGCTTCGAGACGGCGGACCAGAAGGAGGGCATGGGCGCTTTTCTGGAAAAACGCAAGCACGAGCCCTACCAGAACCGGTAAAGCTCTGTCAGAACGTTGTTTTCCGGGCGTAGCGCCCGGTGGGCAAACCAAGGACCCTATATATTCTAATTAGGAGGAATCATTATGAAGATCGCTGTTTTTGGTGCAGGTACTATGGGTAGTGGTATCGCTCAGGTGTTTGCCGGCAAGGGCCACACCGTCCTGCTGTATGCTTCCAGCACGGCCAGTGCGCAGCGCCACAAGGATAAGCTGGCTGCTTCTCTGAATAAGCGTGTGGCCAAGGGCAAGATGGCGCAGGAGGCCGCTGACGATCTGATGAGCCGTGTGCTGGTGGAGGAGTTCGAGGCCGCCGCTGACGCCGATCTGGTTATCGAGTGCGTGGCTGAGAACATGGCCGTGAAGAAGGAACTGCTGGGCCGTCTGGACGCTCTGTGCAAGGATGAGGCCATCTTTGCCTCCAACACCTCCTCTCTGTCCATCACCGAGATGGGTCAGGGCCTGAAGCACCATCTGATCGGTATGCACTTCTTTAACCCCGTGCCTGCCATGAAGCTGGTAGAGGTCATTGCCGGCGGCAATACCCCCGCTGAGCTGGTGGACTACATCAAGAACCTGTCCACCGAGATCGGCAAGACCCCCGTGGTGGTCAACGAGGCCCCCGGCTTTGTGGTCAACAAGATCCTTATCCCCTATTGCAACGAAGGCGTTTGCGTTCTGCAGGAGGGCGTTGCCTCTGCGGAAGATATCGATATTGCCATGCAGCTGGGCTGCAATCACCCCATGGGTCCCCTGCATCTGGGTGACCTCATTGGCTGGGACGTGGTGCTGAATATCATGGATGTGCTGTTCAACGAGACCCACGACAGCAAGTATCGTGCAAACGTATTGATTCGGAAGATGGTTCGCGCCGGCAAGTTGGGCATCAAGTCTGGCGAGGGCTTCTTTAAGTATACCAAGTAAAATTTCGTAAAGGAGAAAAGAGTATGGACTTCCATCTGACTAAGGAACAGCTGCTCGTTCGCAAGATGTACCGCGAATTTGCAGAGAACGAAGTGAAGCCCCTGGCCGCCGAGATCGACGAGGAAGAGCGTTTCCCCATGGAGACCGTCGAGAAGATGGCGAAGCTGGGCATGATGGGCATTTACTTCCCCAAGGAGTATGGCGGCGCCGGCGGCGACGTCCTCTCCTATGCCATGTGCGTGGAGGAGCTGGCCAAGGTCTGCGGCACCACTGCCGTTATCGTTTCCGCTCATACCTCTCTGTGCTGCGCTCCCATTTTCGAGCACGGCACCGAGGCTCAGAAGCAAAAGTATCTGCCTGACCTGCTGTCCGGCAAGAAGATCGGTGCTTTCGGCCTGACCGAGCCCGGCGCCGGTACCGACGCTCAGGGCCAGCAGACCACCGCTGTACTGGACGAGTCCGGCGAGAACTACATCCTCAACGGCTCCAAGTGCTTCATCACCAACGGCAACGTGGCTGATACCTTCGTCATCATCGCCGTCACCGGTAAGACCACCGACAAGCGTGGCCGTGCCATGAAGGAGATTTCCGCCTTCGTGGTGGAAAAGACCGACCCCGGCTTCACTCAGGGTAAGCACGAGAAGAAGATGGGTATCCGCGGCAGCTCCACCTGCGACCTGATTTTCGAGGACTGCGTCATCCCCAAGGACCGTATGCTGGGCAAGAAGGGCCAGGGCTTCAAGATCGCCATGCAGACGCTGGACGGCGGCCGTATCGGTATCGCCTCTCAGGCTCTGGGTCTGGGCGAGGGCGCCGTGGAGGAGGCCGTCAAGTACACCAAGGAGCGTGTCCAGTTCGGTAAGCGTATCTCCCAGTTCCAGAACACCCAGTTCCAGCTGGCCGAGATGCACACCCGGATGCAGGCTGCTCAGTTCCTGGTCTACTCCGCTGCCATGAAGAAGCAGAACCACGAGCCCTACTCCATGGATGCCGCCATGGCCAAGCTGTTCGCTGCCGATGCCGCTTCCGACGTGACCCGTCGTGCCGTGCAGCTGTTCGGCGGCTACGGCTACACCCGTGAGTATCCCGTGGAGCGCATGATGCGTGATGCCAAGATCACCGAGATCTATGAGGGCACTTCCGAGGTCCAGCGCATGGTCATCGCCAGCCATCTGGGCGTTAAGTAATTGAGGAGGTATAAGGCAAAATGAAAGTTATTGTTACTGTGAAGCAGGTTCCCGATACCTCCGGTAAGGTGGCTGTGAACCCCGATGGTACTCTGGACCGTGCGTCCATGCAGACCATCATCAACCCCGATGATATGAACGCCGTCGAGGCCGCTTTGGCCCTGAAGGACGAGCTGGGCTGCAAGGTCGTGGCCTTCACCATGGGTCCCCCTCCCGCCGAGGGTATGCTGCGTGAGCTGATGGCCATGGGCGTGGACGAGGGTGTCCTGATTACCGCCCGTGAGTTCGGCGGCTCCGATACTTACGCCACCTCCCAGATCATCGCCGCCGGCATCGACACCTACGGTGTGGATGAGGACGACGTCATTCTGGCCGGCCGTCAGGCCATCGATGGCGATACCGCTCAGGTCGGCCCCCAGATCGCTGAGAAGCTGCATCTGCCTCAGGTCACCTATGCCGGTGAGATCAAGAAGGAGGGCAACACCTTCATCGTCAAGCGTATGCTGGAGGATGGCTACATGACCGTCAAGGTCAACACCCCCTGCATGATCACCTGCATCAAGGAGCTGAATCAGCCCCGTTATCTGTCCGTTGGCGGCGCCTTCGAGGCTTACAGCAAGCCTCTGGTCACCATGACCTACGAGACGCTGAAGGATCACCCCCTGATCGATGCCACCACCATCGGTCTGAAGGGCTCCCCCACCAACATTCTCACCTCCTTTACGCCTCCTCAGAAGGGCGCCGGCATGATGCTTGAGGGCGCCGGCAAGGAGACCACCGACAAGCTGGCTGGCATTCTGGCCGCCAAGCATATCATCTAAGGAAGGAGATAAGAAAATGGCTTTTAATAGTGCTGATACCGCTGCCTTCAAAAACGTCTGGGTTTTCTGTGAGCAGCGTCAGGGCAAGATGATGCCCACTACCTTTGAACTGATCTCCGAGGGCCGGAAGCTGGCTGACGAACTGGGCGTTGAGCTGTGCGGCATTCTGCTGGGCGACAACGTGGACGACATCGCCAAGGAGCTGGGCGGCTACGGTGCCGACAAGGTCTATGTCTACAACAGCCCCCTGCTGAAGGACTACACCACCGATGCCTACACCAAGGTCATCACCGATGCCGTGGAGGAGATCAAGCCCGAGATTCTGCTGTTCGGCGCTTCCAATATCGGCCGTGATCTGGCCCCCCGCTGCGCTGCTCGTCTGCACACCGGTCTGTGCGCTGACTGCACCCATCTGGACATCGATATGCCCATCTACAAGAACTTCCTGCGTGAGGCTTCCACCCTGCCTGAGGAGCGTATCGAGAAGCTGGGTACCGTGAAGATCAACGGTCAGGATCACGATGTCTCCCGTGACATCAAGATGACCCGTCCCGCTTTCGGCGGCCACCTGATGGCCTCCATCTTCTGCCCCCGCTTCCGCCCCGCCATGGCCACCGTGCGCCCCGGCGTTATGAAGAAGCGTGAGTTCTGCGCCGACTGCGCCGAGAAGGTTGAGATTCTGCATCCCGCTTTCGAGCTGTCTGCCAGCGACATCAAGACCGAGGTCGTGGAGACCGTCAAGGCTGCCAAGAAGCTGGTGGACCTGATCGGTGCCGACTTCATCGTGTCCGTGGGCCGTGGCATCAGCAAGGATGTCGAGGGCGGCATCAAGCTGGCTGAGGAGCTGGCTGAGGTTCTGGGCGGCGTCGTGGGTTCCTCCCGTGCCTGCGTGGACGCCGGCTGGATCACCGCTGACCATCAGGTCGGCCAGACCGGCAAGACCGTCCATCCCAAGGTCTACGTCGCCCTGGGTATCTCCGGCGCCATCCAGCACAAGGCTGGTATGCAGGACTCCGAGTGCATCATCGCCGTGAACAAGAACGAGAACGCTCCCATCTTCGAGGTGGCTGACTACGGTATCGTTGGTGACCTGTTCAAGGTCGTTCCCGAGCTGATCGAGTCCATCAAGGCTGCCAAGGCTGCTCAGTAATCGATCCCCTTTACGAATCAAGAAGGGCTGTCCCGCTGTGGGACAGCCCTTCTTTCATTGCTTGGATCATGGTCAGGTGGTGATATGCCAGTAGGTGCTGGTATCCTCGATATCCATTTCCACCAGATAACCACCTACTCCGTCAGGGCAGAATACCGTGGGCCAGTTTTGATAGGTGGCAAAGTCGTTGATCACAAGGGGATCGGTCTGCTGCGTATCCGGATAGAGGATATGGGAAGCAAAGGTATTGTCTACATACATACAGCTGCTGCCGCTTCCGGCCAGACGCCACAGGGGTACTGCGGAATCGGCGGTGGATACCTTTCCGTCGCTGATGCGGATCGTCTCATAGGAAAATTTTTGAGTCTCCGGGTCACCCAAACCGCACACCATGTACTCGCCCATTATGGCAAAGGTCGTGACCTGCTGCGAAAGCTCCTTCTGGTACAGAATACCGGACGCATTGCAGAGGAACGCCGTCCAGTAGGCGTCGTTATTGGCAGAGGCCAAAAAGGCGAATTGCGTACCATTGGTGCAAACGGTCACATCGGACATGGTGTAGTCGGGGATGTTCAGCACGCTGGAAACGGAACTGCCGTCCACATGATATACGGATATGCCGGTATCCTCTGATTGCAGATACATAGGCTGACCGTTCAGGCAGAACAGCGCAGGGACCTGATTATAGGAAGCGGCTTGACCGGAGGCGAGGGTGCTTTTCCCTGTGTCTGTGGAGCGGATCAGAGACCATTTGAGGCCGGGCTCCATGGCTTCATAGTCCACGTACAGAACATCGGATCCGTCCAGAACGGCGGAGATGATATAGGCCGGGGAGGAAACGGGAAACTGTTTGGTGCTCCCGTCCGAATAGTTCCAGTAGAGCAGATAATCGGTATTATAAAGGGGGCCGGTCTGAGCCGTGTTGCGATGCCCGACAGCCAACAGGACACTGTTTTCCCCACAGCACTGTATAAGGGTGGCGGCCTCATCCTCGGAAAGCTCCAATGGCGAGGTGAGCCGCTGCACCGTGGGGGCAGGAACCTGTTCCGGCGCCTTGGAGCAGGCGGAGAGGGGAATGGCACATATCAGGAAGAAAAGAATGATAATTTTTTTCATGTGAGGGCCTCCTTTCTTGATTGTAGATAAATTATATAAAAAGCATTTACAGTTATCGATGATTTTTATGAAATACATATTCCATCACAATGGAACATAACGAAATTGTATGCAAAATTGCATAAGAGAGGCCGCCCCTGCGGGGCGACCCCTCTCTTTTACCACGAAGCTCTCCCGCCCTTCGACCATTCGGATATGGAAGAATATGGAAGATAATAAAGAATCTGCAAAGAAATAAAAATTCATAATTTTATAACACTTCCATAGAGCTCCGGGGGTTGCAATTCCCGTAACAGAGTGCTACAATAGGCGTCGCTTGAGAGATAGAATCCTAAAAAGAGGCGAATTTCCTATGGTAGCTGAACTGGCGGCATTGGTAATTTTTGTCATCATGTTCCTGCTGATCGTGCTGGACCGCATCCCCCGCCAGTGGGTGACGCTGGGCTGCGGCGCACTGATGCTGGTGTTGGTATTCGGTGTCTGTATGCACGATGGCGGGGCCATATGGGATACCCTGAACCTGTCCGCCTTCGGCCAGAGCACCTTCTGGTACGGCGCATCGGAGTCCTCCGGCGGCATCAACTGGTCCACCATCGTGTTCATTGCGGGCATGATGGTGATGGTGGAGGGCATGGGTCACGTGGGCATCTTTCGCTGGCTGTGCCTGAAGCTGGCCAAGGCGGTCCATTACCGCACCGTGCCGCTGCTGGTGTGCTTCATGGTCATGGCAGCCGTGCTGTCCATGTTCATCGACAGCATCACCGTCATCCTGTTTCTGGCCGCCGTCACGGCGGAGCTGGGCCGCACCCTGCGCTTCGACCCGGTTCCCATGATCCTGGCGGAGATCTTCTGTGCCAATTTGGGCGGCAGTGCCACCATGTGCGGCGATCCCCCCAACATCATCATCGGTACCTCGCTGGGTCTGACCTTCTTCGATTTCCTCACCAACACCGGCATTATCGTGCTGATCTGTCTGGTGGCCACGGTGGTGTACTTCTACTTCTGCTTCCGCCGCATCCTGCGGGAGAGCGAGAGTCAGCGCCCCACGGATATCACCTATCCAGACGCCGCCTCCGCCATCACGGATCGGCGGGCCTTCATCGCCTGCGGCGCCGTGTTCCTGCTGGTGGTGGTGCTGCTGGTCACCCACGCACAGACGGAGCTGACGGTGGCCACCATCGGCTGTATCGCCGCCGTATTGACGGCGCTGGCTACCCTCTGCACCTCCGGAGGCCATGCGGCAGCGGGGCTGTTCGCCAAGGTGGACTACCGCACGCTGCTGTTCTTCATCGGCCTGTTCGTAGTGGTCAGCGGTTTGGAGGACACCGGCTGTCTGGATGTGCTGGCCGGCTGGATCAGCCGCATCAGCGGCGGACACACCGCTGTGATGGTGGCCATCATCCTGTGGCTGTCGGCTGTGTGCAGCGCCTTTGTGGATAACATCCCCTTCGCCGCCACCATGGTGCCGGTGATCCAGTCCATGTCACAGTCGCAGGGCGTGGACCTCTCCGTGCTGGCGTGGGCGCTGTCCATCGGCACGGATCTGGGCGGCAGTGCCACCCCCATCGGAGCCTCCGCCAATGTGGTGGGTACCTCCGTGGCCGCCGAGAACGGCCACCCGGTGACATGGGGTACCTACTGCAAGTACTGCGCCCCGGCCACGGTGCTGGTCATCACCATTGCCATGGTCTGCCTCTTCGTGCGGTATCTATAATATAATGGGTATTATAAAAGCATCCCCGGCCTGTTTTACAGACCGGGGATGCTTCATGATGCAAATCAGAACTCCGGATAGCCGTCCTTCAGATGCTCGTCGTAGATGGCACGCTCGCCGCCGATGAACTTGGGCCGCACACGGGCCGCCAGCAGGATGGCGCTGCCGATATGGTTCTGGGGCAGGCGCACCGGCACCGCCACCTTCTTCAGGTGCATCCCGATGAGGGTGCCGCCGATGTCCAGACCGGCGTCGGCCCGGATCTCCTCCAGCGCCACCGGATGCCGGAAGCTCTGGTAGGCGGCGGTGGCGAAGGAGCTGCCCGCCTTGGGCTGGGGCAGCACATTGACGATCTCCGCCCCAGGCACCGCCTCATGCTCCACGATCAGCGCACGGTTCAGGTGCTCGCAACACTGGGCGGCGATGTAGACGCCCATGGGGGCAAACACGCTGTTGAGTCCGTCGAAAATGGCCTGTGCGATTTGGGGCGTGGACCAGCTGCCCACCTGATGCCCCACCACCTCGCTGGTGCTGCAGCCCACCACCACAATGTGGCCCCGCCGCAGCCGGGCTGCCTCCGCCAGCTGCCGTGCGGCGTCCGCCGCCTCCTGCCGCACCTGTTCCAGCAGGTCGGTGCGCTCTACCTCATGAATGATCCCAGCCATAGCTATCTTCCTTTCCTCGCATGAACGAAAAGCGGCGGATGATCGCTCCGCCGCTTTTCGCAAAAGCAATTCTGCACCTTCAGTGTACCACGTCCGGCGCCGTTTTGCAACCGTTCTTACGCCAGCTTTTCCAGCGCCTTACTGCGCTTGAGTACCACCAGCAGCACCAGACCGATGACCATGCCCATAGCACCCTGCACCAGATTGCCGGGGATGCTGGCCGCAGCGCCCCAGCCCTTGCCCAGCAGCAGGGAGGCGTAGCCGAAGTAGCCCACCACCATGATGACCTCGCTGACCACGGCGCTGATGACGTAGGAGGCCTTGCTCTCCTTCATGGCCTTGACGATGAGGGCCGCCACCAGAGCCATGCAGCCCTTGATGATCAGTGTGCCGGGCGCATAGTGACCGTAGCCGCCCAGCAGGTCCACCAGCATGGAGCCGATGCCGCCTGCCGCAGCGCCCCACCACGGGCCGAGGATCCAGCCGCTCAGCAGCACGATGCAGTCGCCCAGATTCACATAGCCCTGCATGGGGGAGGGAATCTGCACGATGGAGGTGGCCACATAGGTCAGTGCGGCCATCAGGGCCGCCAGAACCAGTTTCTTGATGTTCGCATCTCTCATGGGAAAAATCTCCTTGCTTTTATGTACTGTCTGTATTATAGTAGAAATTGGTATTATTGAAATGCCCATATCGATATTATCGGATAATACCAGATGGAGGAGCTATGCTGACCTATCCCCTGAACAAAGAGAGCGGCCGGAGCCTGTATGAGCAGCTGTACGAGGGCATCCGCCGGGATATCCTGTCCGGGACACTGCCGGCTCACCAGCGGCTGCCCTCCAAGCGGGCGCTGGCCCAGCATCTGGAGGTCAGCATCATCACCGTGCAGAATGCCTATGAGCAGCTGGCGGCGGAGGGCTACATCTACTCGCAGGAGAAGCGGGGCTACTACGTCAGCCCCGTGGAGCGCCCCTTACAGGCGGCGGCCCGGCAGCCTGCCCCGCTGCCGCCGGAGCCGGAGCAGAAGACCTATTTTCTGGACCTTGTGACCAATTCCATCGACCGGGCGTATTTCCCCTTTACCGTCTGGGCCCGCCTCATGCGGGAGACGCTGCTGGAGCGGGACAAGGCCCTGCTGCAGGCCGCCCCCTACAACGGGGCGGAGGAGCTGCGTCGGGCCATCAGCGACTATCTGCGCCAGTTCCGTGGCATGAACGTGGACAGCGGCCAGATCATCGTCGGCGCCGGTACGGAGTTTCTGTATTCGCTGCTGATCCAGCTGCTGGGCCGGGAGAAGTGCTACGCCGTGGAGGACCCCGGATACAGCAAAATTGCGGAAATTTACCGCAGCCATCAGGTGAATCTGCGGCAGGTGGGACTGGATGAAAAGGGCCTCTCCACCCGGCTTCTGCGCCGTCAGGAGGCGGATATCGTCCACCTCTCGCCCTCCCACCACTATCCCACGGGCATCGTCATGCCCATCGGACGGCGGCAGGAGCTGCTGCGCTGGGCGGAGGAGCAGGAGGGACGCTGGATACTGGAGGATGACTACGACAGCGAGTTCCGCTTCGTGGGCCGTCCCATCCCTACTCTGTTCTCCATCGACGAGGCCCAGCGGGTCATCTACCTGAATACCTTCTCCAAGACCATCGCCCCCTCCATCCGCATCAGCTACATGATCCTGCCGCCCCGACTCATGGAGGTCTATCGGGAGAAGCTGGGCTTCTACGCCTGTACGGTGTCGGGCTTCGAGCAGTATACTCTGGCCAAATTCATGGCGCAGGGCCGCTATGAGCAGCACCTGAGCCGCATGAAGGCCCGCTACCGCCAGAAGCGGGACGCCGTCATCGCCATGCTGCGCTCCAGCCCGCTGGCGGACCGGGTGGAGATCATGGAGCAGGACGCCGGTCTGCACTTTCTGGTGCGGCTGGATACCCGTCTGCCGGATGCGGCGCTGCGGAGCCGGGCGGCGGAGCAGGGGGTGCGTCTGGCGCTGCTGTCGGACTATTACAGCGCCCGGTCGTCGGCGCCCCAGCATATTGTGGTGGTAAACTATTCCGGCATCGACCTGGAGCGTCTGCCGGAGGGACTGCGCCGTCTGGCGCAAGCTTGGGAGGAATAACGATGTACGATGAATTGACCCGTGGCGACGTGCAGAAGATGCAGGAGGAGATCGACTACCGGACGCAGGTGCTGCGCCCCAAGCTCATCGAGGACGTGCAGACGGCACGGGCCTTCGGTGACCTCAGCGAGAACTTCGAGTATAAGTGCGCCAAGCAGGAGAAAAACCGCAATGACAGCCGCATCCGCTACCTGCAGCGGATGATCAAGACCGCCCGCATCATCGACGACCGCTCCGGTCAGGACACGGCGGGCCTCTACGACACCGTGGAGATCTTCATGGAAAACACCGGCAAGAGCCGGAGGATCCAGCTGGTCACCACCCTACGGCAGGATGCACTGAAGGGCCTCATCAGCAAGGAGTCCCCGGTGGGGAAGGCCGTGCTGGGCCGCCGGGCCGGGGACCGGGTACAGGTGGATATGGGCGGCGGCCGCAGCTACTGGATCACCATCCGCTCCATCGAAAAAGGCACCGATGACGGCTCCATCCCCATCGGCAGCTTTTGAGCCCCTGTACAGAATACACAGCTTTTGTTGCAGAAAATCGCCTTTTCGTCCATTGTATCCAGAAAATGACTGTGATAGAATGAGAAAAAAGGAGGTCTGTCCTATGAGAAAGCACCTTTCCCTGATGCTGCTTCTCCTTCTCCTGATCACCTGCACCGCCTGCGGCCAGCGCCAGACAGTACAGCGGATGGCGGCAGACCGCATCACACAGGCCGAGAGTGTCTCTCAGCTTCAGGAGGTCAGCGACCTCATTGTGGTGTTCACGCCGGAGAGTCAGGAGAACGTTCTGTCCTATTTCAGTGACGGCAATGTCTCCGGCGGCTATACGAGGACCACCGGCACGGTATCGCAGGTGCTGAAGGGGGAGCCCCCGGAGCAGTTGGTCATCACTGAGGAGTGCTACCTGGTGGACAATGTCCTCTGGACGCAGGGCGGCTACCTCCCCATGCAGGAGGGCGAGTCCTATCTGCTGTTCCTCACCGCCTACGACAGGGACTCCGTCTACGCCGGAATGTACTTCCCCACGGAACTGGAGAAGGGCAAGTATCCCCTGACGGACGAACCCCTTACCGCCTCCGACTCCGCTGATGCGTGGGAGGTATATGTGATCGAGGGAGACGACCTGCACGACTATCAGGACTGGTATCAGCAACTCACCGCCCTGTATCCGGAGCTGTTTTAACGACCCCAAGTCCTCTATATATGATAATGTAAAAGCCCGTCCGGCCCGCTGAATGCGGGCCGGACGGGCTTTCTGAAATTCTACGCTGCTTCTCGGTGCTCTTAGCCCGGAGGCCAGGTCATATCCCGGCCGGACAGCACATGGAAGTGCAGGTGGTGGACGCTCTGCCCCGCCTGCTCCCCGATGTTGGATACCACCCGGTAGCTCTCCAGCCCCTTCTCCCGGCACAGTCTTGCGATGACCTCGAAGATGTGGGCCACCACGGCGCTGTTGCCGCCATCCACCTCCGCCACGGAGGCGATGTGGGCCTTGGGGATCACCAGAAAATGGGTGGGCGCCTGAGGGGCGATGTCATAAAAGGCATAGCACAGCTCGTCCTCATACACCTTGTTGGAGGGGATCTCCCCACCGGCAATGGCGCAGAACAGGCAATCGTTTTTCATAGGATGCTCCTTTCGTCTCAGCCCAGCTTCTCGGACACGAAATCGTCCACGGAGGCCAGCGCATCGTCCACCTTCAGGGGATCGCTACCGCCGCCCATGGCGGAATCCGGCTTGCCGCCGCCCTTGCCGCCGCAGATGGCGGACACGTGCCGCACTAGATCACCGGCCTTGATGCCACGGGCCACCGCCTCCTTGCCGCACACGGCCAAGAAGGTGATCTTCTCGCCGTTGATGCTGGCGATGACCGCCACGGCCTTGGGATCCTTATCCCGCAGGAAGTCGCCCATGGTCCGCAGCTCGGCGGTGTCCACGCCGCTGCGGGTGGTGGCGAGAACATGGAGGTCCTTCACCGTCTTGGCGGAGGCCAGGAACTGCCGGGCCTCGCCCAGAGACGCCTCGGCCTTGAACTTCTCCAGCGCCTGACGCAGCTGCTTCATCTCGTTGGCCTGCTGCTCCATCCGCTCCAGCAGCCCGGAGGGGGCGGTTTTCAGGAACTGGGCCGCCCGGTTCAGCACGCCCTGACTGCTCTCCATGGCCTTCAGGCTCAGCTTGCCGCAGGTGGCCTCGATGCGGCGCACGCCGGAGGCGACGCTGCTCTCACTCTTGATGCGGAAGGGACCGGCCTTGGCGGTGTTGTCCACATGGGTGCCGCCGCAGAACTCCACGGAGAAGTCGCTCATCTCCACCACCCGGACGGTCTCGCCGTACTTCTCACCGAACATGGCCACAGCGCCCTTCTTCTTGGCCTCTTCGATGGGCAGTACCTCCGTCACCACGGGATAGCCCTCCAGAATGGCATCGTTCACCAGCTCCTCCACCTGCCGCAGCTCCTCCGGGGAGATGGCCTCGAAGTGGGTGAAGTCGAAGCGCAGGCGGTCCGGCTCCACCAGAGAGCCCGCCTGATGGACGTGGTCGCCCAGCACCTTCTTCAGCGCCGCATCCAGCAGGTGGGTGGTGCTGTGAGCACGCTGGATGGCCTTGCGGCGCTCCATGTCAATGGCGGCGTGAACGGTGTCTCCCACATGGAGCACCCCCTGTGCCAGACGTCCATAGTGCATGAACTTGCCGCCCTTGTTTTTCTGTACGTCCGTCACGGTGAACACCACGCCGTCGGCGGTGATGGTGCCGTGGTCGGCCACCTGACCGCCCATCTCGGCGTAGAAGGGGGACTGATCCAGCACCACCACGGCCTCGGCTCCGGCGGCTACCTCTTCCCGCAGCTCCTCATCGGCCACGATGGCCACGATCTTGGCGTCGCACTCGCTGTGGTCATAGCCCACGAACTCCGTGGCCGGCACGTCCTTGCCAAATTCCACACCGGCCCAGCCCAGATCGCCCAGAGCCTTCCGGGCCTCACGGGCCCGCTCCTTCTGCTCCTTCATCAGCTTCTGGAAGGCGTTCTCGTCCACGCTGAGGCCCTCGTCTGCCGCCATCTCCATGGTCAGGTCGATGGGGAAGCCGAAGGTATCGTACAGCCGGAAGGCGTCGGCGCCGGAGAAAATTTTCTCCAGCTTCTGCTTGTGCTCTGCCAGTAGGTCGGAGAAGATCTTCATGCCGCCGTCGATGGTGCGGCCGAAATTCTCCTCCTCCGTGCGGATGACCTTGGTGATATAGGTCTGCTTCTCCCGCAGATCGGGGTACTGGCCCTCGTTCTCATGAATCACGGTGTCCACCACCTGATACAGGAAGGGATCGTTGACGCCCAGCAGCTTCCCGTGGCGGGCGGCCCGGCGCAGCAGACGCCGCAGCACATAGCCCCGCCCCTCGTTGGAGGGCAGGATGCCGTCGCAGATCATGAAGGTGGCGGAGCGGATGTGGTCGGTGATGACCCGCAGGGACACATCCCGCTTCTCCGTCTCGCCGTAGTGAGCGCCGGTGAGCTCAGATACCTTGTGGGTGATGTTCATCACGGTGTCCACGTCGAACAGGCTGTCCACGTTCTGGCATACGCAGGCCAGACGCTCCAGACCCATGCCGGTGTCGATGTTCTTTTGCTTAAGCTCCGTGTAGTGGCCGTGGCCGTCGTTGTCGAACTGGGAGAACACGTTGTTCCAGATCTCGATGTACCGGTCGCAGTCGCAGCCCACGGTGCAGCCGGGCTTGCCGCAGCCGTACTCCGGTCCACGGTCATAGTAGATCTCGGAGCAGGGGCCGCAGGGGCCGGAGCCGTGCTCCCAGAAGTTGTCCTCCTTGCCGAAGCGGAAGATGCGCTCGGCGGGGATGCCCACCTCCTTGTTCCAGATGTCGAAGGCCTCGTCGTCGTCCAGATAGATGGAGGGGTACAGCCGGTCAGGCTCCAGCCCCACCACCTCGGTCAGGAACTCCCAGCTCCATGCGATGGCCTCGTGCTTGAAGTAGTCGCCGAAGGAGAAGTTGCCCAGCATCTCGAAGTAGGTGCCGTGGCGGGCGGTCTTGCCCACGTTCTCGATGTCACCGGTGCGGATGCACTTCTGACAGGTGCAGACCCGGCGGCGGGGCGGCTCCTCCTCACCCTTGAACCACGGCTTCATGGGGGTCATGCCGGCGTTGATGAGCAGGATGGACTTGTCGTTCTGCGGCACCAGAGAGAAGCTGGGCAGCCGCAGATGACCTTTGGACTCGAAGAACGACAGGAACATCTCCCGCAGCTCATTGAGTCCGTGATAGGGATGAGACATGATACATTACTCCTTTTGCTTGCAATCGGAATTGCAGAATTTTCTTTTGTGACAGAGCCTGTGACAGCTCCTGCGGCCGGAGGCCGTCAGCCCTCCGCCGCCCAGCTGTCCGCCAGCGTCTGAAGCTCCCGCTCCAGACCGGCGAAGAACTGTGAGATGTGCAGCCCATCCGCCAGTGCATGGTTCACATACAGCGACACCGGCAGGGTGGTTCGCCCGTTATTGGTGATGGCCTTGCCCCAGCTGATGCGGGGGTTGGAGTCGTCGGCACTGACGGCGGGATGCTCCAGCTGGGAATAGTGCAGCCACGGCAGAGCGGATACAAAGAAGAAGCTCAGCACATCGCCGTCCTCAGTGAGGGTGCCCCGTTCCAGCACCTCTCGCTGCCGCCGCTGTCCCAGCGCCACGAACGCCTCATAGGGCAGGTCCCCCTCTACCGTGCAGTATACATACACCCCGTCGGGCTTCATGGCGGTGTAGGAGGGCGGACACCAGTCGTATTCCACCACGCTGCCGTCCTCCCGGATGCGGCGGCGCAGCTGGGGAACGGCGTTGGCCGCCCGTACCACGGCATAGAGAAAGCTCAGGAAGAAGGGCCGTCCCTGCCGCCGGGCAGCAAAGTCCGTGATGTCTACCTCCGCCGTGACCCCGGCGAAGGGGAAGAGCATCTGCCGGAAATAGGCAAACTGCCCGCTGCGTGGGTTCTTGGTCATGTCGATCAGCTGATAGCTCACAGGCCACCTCCTGTAACATAGGGCTGTGGGGAATACGGGAACGCTGGAAAACCGGGACGCAGGAGGGTTACCGAAAAAACAAAAAGCCCCCGCCCACACATAGGGGCGAAGACTTGCTTCACGGTACCACCCTAATTGAACGGCCAAGGCCGCCATCTCGGTCATCCGGTAACGGGGATGGGGCGTGCGGCTCGTCGCCGCCTGCTCGGAAGTGGCTGTCACACCGGCCGGACAAGGGGCTTCCACCGCTTCCCCTCTCGCTTTGGGCGGCACATGGCGGACTCGTTTCGTCAGCGCATTTCACGCTCTCTATTTTACCACAGATCCCGCCGTTGTCAACACAAGAAACGCCGCATTTTTGCGGGATTTTTATGCAGTTTTTCCCTTGCGGAAACGCCGCAGGCTGATATACTAACGAAGGATTATTTTGTCGTTATTTATAGGAGTTATACCATGACGGAACAGAAGCTTCTTCCTATCGATCATTGCCGCCATCTGGCCTTTGCTGCAATAGGCGGCTTTTTCGGCGGTTACGCCCTGCTGTGCCGCGGCGGGATACTGGGCAGTTCCCAGACCATAAATCTGCTGGAGCTGGTCATTGATGCCCTCTTTGGCCGGGGGAGCAGTGTGCTGCTGCACCTGCTGTGTCTGGTGATCTACGTGGTGGGCGTCATGCTCTCTGTCATCGTCCCCCACGTGTTCCATGTGGATATGCGGCGGCTGTCGCCGTGCATCACGGCGGCTGCGGCCATCGCCATGGGCTTTTTCCCGGCGGATATGACTCCGCTGGTGGCACTGTATCCGGTGTTCTTCTCCATGAGCATCCAGTGGAGCACCTTTGCCGGCGCCAGAGGCTTCCAGAGCGCCACTATCTTTAACAGCAACAACACCAAGCAGGCATCTCTGGCGCTGGCCCACTACCTGTGCGAGGGAGAGCGGGAGCAGCTGACAAAGCTGTGGTTCTACGGCTCTACCCTGCTGGCCTTCCACGCCGGAGCCGTCTGGAGTTGGCTGGCGGTGAAGTGGCTGGACGTGCGGGGCGTCTGGGGCGTGCTGCCCCAGCTGGCACTGGCCTACTATCTGGTGCTCCGGGAGGAGCAGGCGGAGCGTGTCCTGACCCCGGCACAGATCCGAGAGCAGGAGGTCCTGGGCGAAGCCGAGGAACTGGTGGAGGAAGCCCAAGAGCTGGTGGAGGAGGAGAAGGAGAACTGATTCTCCCCAACGTGTCTCCACTCGCCGCATTCTGATCAAAACCTGAAAAGGCACGGGGCTGCACCGCAGCCCCGTGCCTTTTTATGTCCCCCATTTGCCTCCGGCGTCATACTTGGGGAAATAAATTTTTGTCTCCGACGGAGGGACTTTCTTCTTTTGTCTCCGACAGCATACTTTTCCCAATAGTTCGTTTGATTGCCGGAGGCACGTTTCCTATGGAAAATGCCACGATTGAAAGAAAGTTACCCGCCGGAGGCAATCGTAAAAACCACCCCTCACTCCTCCGCCATATCCCGCCGCAGCTGCGCCAGCACCTGAGGCGTATCCACATCCGTCAGCTCCGGAGCCGGGACCTCCCATAAGAGGAGGTCCTCCTCATGGCGGCGGATCACCTGATTGCCGCCGTGATCCCCCTGCAGAGCCAGCAGCTCCGGGAACAGCCGTGCCGGGAACAGGCAGGGGTTCCCCCGGACACCGTTGTGACCCAGCGCAGCGATGTGCTCCGGATGCTCCCGGTAAAAGTCCACTAGGCTCCCCACGCTCTCCCGGCGCAGCAGGGGCTGATCCGCCACCTGAAACAGCGCCGCATCCATCTCCGGCAGCTTCCCCAGCCCCAGCGAGATGGTGTGGCTGATGCCCCAGTCCGGATGCCGGTTGGGTACCGGCACGAAGCCCATGCGGTGGGCTAGCTCCAGCACCTCCGGATACTGGCTCACCACCACCGTCCGGTCGAACTGCTCCGCCGGTACGGCCTCCAGCGCCCGGTGGAACAGCGCCTTGCCTTGTACCTGCACCGCCAGCTTGTTCTCCCCGAAGCGCCGGGCATTTCCCGCCGCCATCACCACGCATCCGATCCGCAGCTGTGCCATGCCGCTCCCTCCTTTGTCCCGTCATTTTCTTACAGTATACCCGGAAATGCCCATTCCAGTCAACCATCGTTATCCTATAATTAGTATTACGAAAAGGACTATGCAAATGACAAATTTTGTGCTATGATATCTTAAATTTATAGGTACTTTTGCCGGTAACTCCGGCTATCGCAGCGACGCTGACATAAGGAGGAACACTACATGGCTGAAGTAGGAAAAGCCGAGGTGCGGGTAGACGCCTTTGATAAGGCCACCGGCCGCACCAAGTACTACGAGGACCTCATGCCCCGTGATGCACTGTATGTCCGCATCAAGCACGCCACCATCGCCCACGGCTTCGTCAAGTCGGTGGACACCTCGGCGGCGGAGCAGATCCCCGGCGTGGTGAAGGTACTGACCTGTTTCGACGTGCCGGAGCACCCGTTCCCCACGGCGGGCCACCCCTGGTCCATGGACCCCGGCCATCAGGACGTGGCGGACCGCCACCTGCTGAACCGGCACGTCCGCTACTATGGCGACGACGTGGCGGTGGTCATCGCAGAAAACGAGGTGGCCGCCATGCAGGGCGTCCGGGCGCTGCAGGTGGAATACGAGGAGCTGCCCTTTGTGCTGGATGTGCAGAAGGCCATGGAGCCCGGCGCTCCCCAGCTCCACGAGGCCTACCCCAACAACATCCTCAAGCACACCGATATGAAGAAGGGCGACTATCAGGCCGCCATTCGGGAGCCGGGCCTCATCAAGGTGGAGGGCTGGTACGAGACACCCACGGTGCAGCACTGCCACATCGAGAACCACGGCTGCTTCGCCTATGAGGAGAACGGCCGCATCACGGTGGTGTCCTCCACACAGATCCCCCATATCATCCGCCGTGTGGTGGGACAGGCTCTGGGTCGCCCGTGGAGCGATATCCGGGTGGTGAAGCCCTACATCGGCGGCGGCTTCGGCAATAAGCAGGATGCCCTCTACGAGCCCCTGTGCGCCTGGTGCTCCACGCAGGTCCACGGTCGCTGCGTCCGGGTGGACTGCTCCCGTGAGGAGACCTTCGTCTCCAACCGTGTGCGCCACGCCATCCGATTCCACATCGTCTCGTGGCTCCGCAAGGACGGTACCTTCGCCGCCCGGAAGGTGGAGCTCTACTCCAATCAGGGCTCCTACGCCTCCCACGGCCACAGCATCGTGGCCAAGGCCATGGGTTCCTTCCCCCAGCACTATCCCTGCGACAACATGGAGTGCGATGCGTGGACGGTGTTCACCAACCGCCCCGCCGCCGGAGCCATGCGTGGCTACGGAATGCCTCAGGCCTCCTTTGCCGACGAGTCCAACGTGGACGAGTGCGCCAAGGCCGTGGGCATGGACCCGTTGGCCTTCCGGATGCAGAACCTCATGCCCAAGGGCTTCGAGGACGGCTTCTCCCACAACGTCAATTATGAGGATTCCTTCCGCCAGTGCCTGGAGGTGGGAAAGAAGTACATCGACTACGACCGCAAAAAGGCGGAGTTCGCCAAAGAGACCGGCCCCATCCGCCACGGCATCGGCGTGGCCACCTTCTGGTATAACACCGCCGTCTACCCCATCTCGCTGGAAACGTCCTCCAACCGGATGCTGCTGAATCTGGACGGCAGCGTCACCATGCAGTGCGGCGAGACGGAGATCGGACAGGGCGCCGATACCGCTTATGCCCAAATGACCTCCGACGTGGTGGGCCTGGGCGATTACCGCAAGGTCCATGTGGTGTCCTGTCAGGATACCGATATCACGCCTACGGGCTTGGGTGCCTACGCCTCCCGCCAGACGTATGTGGCTGGCTTCTCCATCCGCCAGACGGGCCTGATGCTGAAGGAGAAAATTCTGGACTACGCCACCAAGCTCACCCGACAGGCAGTGTACAACATGGATATCGTGGACGGCAACATCGTCCGCAATACCGACGGCAAGGTACTCATGAGCCTGTCGGAGCTGGCTATGCACGCCCAGTATGACCCCGCCGACTCCCAGCACATCACCGCCGAGAGTACCTATACCATCCGCAACAACGCCTATTCCTTCGGCTGCACCTTTGCCGTGGTGGAGGTGGACATTCCCATGTGCAAGGTGACGCTTCAGGAGATCATCAACGTCCACGACTGCGGCAAGCTGGTGAACCCGGCGCTGGCAGAGGCGCAGGTCCACGGCGGTATGTCCATGGCCATCGGCTACGGCCTGTCGGAGCAGCTGCTGTTCGACGAAAAGACCGGCCGGCCTCTGAACAATAACCTGCTGGACTACAAGCTCTCCACCATCATGGACCACCCCCATCTGGAGGCGCAGTTCGTGGAGAACGCCGAGCCCACCAGTGCCTTCGGCACCAAGGCCTTGGGCGAGCCCCCGGCCTGCTCCGGTGCGCCCGCCATCCGCAACGCCATCTACAATGCCACCGGCGTGGCCATCGATCAGGACCCCATCACCCCCCACGTCCTCTTCCGGCGCTTCACGGAAGAGGGCCTGATCCGGGACTAAGGAGGAAATACCGCTATGTATGATATGTCAGCGCTCTATCAGGCGGAAAGCGTACAGGACGCCATCCGCCTGCGGCTGGAGCATCCCGAGGCCCAGATCATCGCCGGCGGCACCGACGTGCTGGTGCAGATGCGGGAGGGCAAGCGGGCCGGAAAGGCCCTTATCAGTATTCGGGGCTGTGGTGAAATGCGGGGTGTGACGCTGGATGAGGAGGAGAACCTCCGCATCGGCAGTCTCACCACCTTCAGCCACATCACCGCCGATCCTCTGATCCAACAGTATATCAACGTGCTGGGCGAGGCGGTGGATATGGTGGGCGGCCCTCAGATCCGCAACGCCGGCACCATCGGCGGCAACACCTGCAACGGCGTTACCTCCGCCGACTCCGCCTCCACCCTCCACGCATGGGAGGCCATCGTGGAGATCACCGGCAAAAACGGCGTCCGCCGGGTACCCATTAAGGACTTCTACCTGAAGGCCGGCACCGTGGATCTGCGGGTGGAGGAGGGCGAAATTCAGACCGCCATCCTGATCCCCAAGGCATCCTACGACCGCACCTTCGGCCACTACATCAAGTACGCCATGCGCAACGCCATGGATATCGCCACGCTGGGAACCTCCGTTAACGCCCGGCTCAGCGAGGATAAAAAGACCTTCGACCGGGTGCGGATCGCCTTCGGCGTGGCGGGGCCCGTCCCTATGCGTGCGCCTCACGCCGAGGAGTTTATCAACGGCAAGCCCGTGACGCTGGAGAACATCGAGGACTTCGGAAAAGCGGTGCTGGAGGACATCCATCCCCGTGACTCGTGGCGGGCCAGCAAGGCATTCCGCTCTCACATCGCCGTGGAGAGCGCCAAGCGGTGTCTCATGGAGTCTGTGAAGCTGGCGGGAGGTGAGCTGTAATGGCAAAGAATCAGTATCAGCTGGTGACCTTCTTCCTCAACGGCAAGGAGGTGGAGCGGATGATAGACGTCCGGGCCTCTCTGACGGATATGCTCCGCAACGACTTCTCCATGACCTCCGTGAAAAAGGGCTGCGAGGTGGGGGAGTGCGGCGCCTGCAACGTCCTCATCGACGGCGAGTGCTATAACTCCTGCCTGTATCTGGCGGTGTGGGCCGAGGGCAAGCATATCACCACGCTGGAGGGTCTCATGGGTCCCAACGGCGAGCTCTCCGACATTCAGCAGGCCTTCATGGAGGAGACCAGCATCCAGTGCGGCTTCTGTATTCCCGGATTTATCATGACGGCGGTGGAGATTCTGGATCGTGGGGTATACTATACCGATGACCAGCTCCGCAAGCTGCTGTCGGGCCACCTGTGCCGCTGCACCGGATATGAGAATATTTTCAAGGCGGTGAAGAAAACCATGCTCCGCCGTCTGGGCCGTCTGGACGACCCATTCCTCAACACCTGACCGGGCGCTATCCTAAAACCGGATACCGGTGGGCTATTCCGCCGGATACCGGCGGGATACTTGACCGATCCCGATGGGATACCAGCCGGACGATGGCCGGACACTGGCTGGATATCTGCCGGATACGGACGGGATACCTGTGGGACGGCTGCCGGACAGTCCGGTGGACGCCCACCGGACACGAACCGGACGACTCGGTGGACGTATAGTTCCGGCAGAACGGACACGCCCTGACAGGGGAATTTGCCCCGCCGCACGGGGGCATCTGAACCGGTCGCCGAAAGGGAGAAAACTTCCAAATTATGGGCAAAGCCCCGCTTCGCCAGATGGCGAAGCGGGGCTTTGCTGTGTCCAGCAGGAATGGGGGGCGTGACTTGGCGGAAAAGTGTGAACGGAGCGTAAAGGCTGCGAAAGTTCACACTTTATTCATAATGATATGGTATATTATGTCCCACACTTTAGCGGATGGACGCCGTGAGGAGGGCTTGTATGAAAAAATTCCGGCTGAGGGATTACCTGCCGGTGCTGATCATGGTCCTGTGTGCGGTGATATTCGGCGTGCTGCTGGCCACAGGGGTCATGGATCTGGATACGGTGCCGCAGCTGGTGGCGGACCGGCCTGTGCTGGCGGTGCTGGTGGTGCTGGGACTATATGTACTGAAGGGCTTTTCCGGCGTGGTGGTATACAATGCGCTGGTGGTCGTGGTGTCCATAGTGCTGCCGCTGCCGGCGGCGCTGGCCGTCAACGGCGTGGGGACGGCGGTGTGCTTATCCATCTCTTACGCCATGGGGCGGTTCACCAAGACGGAGAGTCTGGAGTCGGTGCTGGACCGGCATCCCAAGATCAAGCGCTATTTCAGCGCCACGCAGGAATACGGCTTTGCCATGTGCTTTGCCATCCATATGCTGGGACTGAACATGGAGGTGCTGGGACTGCTGCTGGGGATGCTGCGGGTGGATTACCTGACGTATCTGGCGGGGTCGTGGCTGGCCATTGCGCCGGGGATGGTTTGTCTGGTCATCGCCGGAAATTCGCTGGATTTCAGTTCGCCGGTGTTTTGGGTTTTCCTGGCCATCAACACGGTACTGGTGGTGTGCAGCGTGGTGTACACCCTGCGAAAGCTCCGGGCCGCCAAGGCCAAAGGCGAGAAGCAGGACGGGTAGAGGACGATCGGCTGCGGGCGCTGCTGCTGTCGTGGATGCCGGAACAGGTGGACTATCTGCACGATGCCGCCTACTGGCGGGCGCTGCTGGGGCGCTGTCAGGGAGCGGAGGTGCTTCAGGCCCGGGAGATGGAGAGCCACGAGGAGTTCTGGGCCGACTGGCTGCGGCAGGACAACGAATACGCCATCGGCGACCGCAAGGCCATGGAGGCCGGAGGTATTTGAACTTCATCGCCATGGTGCTGCGGAAGAAGTAAAAGACAGCAAGGCCCCCGAAGCGAATGGCTTCGGGGACCTTGCCGTTTGGGAGGGAGATAGAGTGAGAGGTCAGATGACGTAGTTGTCGCCCTGCGGAACGGCCATCAGGTCCGCCAAGGTGATGCCGGAAAAATATTTCCGGGTCAGGTCATAGTAGCCCTGCCACACCGAGAGGGTGCGGCACTCCCCGGCCCGCTGGCAGGGGGAGGCATCCGTTTGCAGGCAGGACACCGGGGCCAGCTCGCCCTCCGTCACCCGCAAAATCTCCCACAGGTCGTACTGCTCCGGGTCACGGTTCAGCCGGTAGCCGCCGCCGATGCCGTGGCTGCTGTCCAGCAGGCCGGCGTTTTTCAGGGCGGGCATCAGCTTCTCCACATATTTCAAGGAGATGCTCTGCCGGGCGGCTACGTCCTTGATAGGGGTATAGCCCACGCCCCGATGCTCGGCCAGATCCAGCAGGATCCGAATGGAATAACGTCCTTTGGTGGAAATCATGGTGTATGCCTCCTCATTTATTGAGCCTATTATACCACTAAGCTGGTAGGAAAAGCAAGCGCCGTGACAGTTGTCTTGCGAAAAATTTCGGGGCAGCTTTTCCGGAAAAAGCCCACCGGGGAGCGCAGCGGCTCTCCGGTGGGCGTTGATGATAGGAAAATTATTTGGTGTGGAAATAGAGGATGCCCAGCGTGCGGGGGCCGCAGTGACTGGAGACGGTGCAGCCGGCCCGTGTGTGCAGCACCTCGTCAAAGGGCTGGTAGCTGCGGACGGCGGCCTCCACCTGCGCCAACTCCTCCGAGGTGAAGCCGCCGGACTCGGTGATGAAAATGCGGCGGGTGTCAATGTCATCCCGGCCCTTGAGCCGCTCCCGGATGTACTGGAGCAGGCAGCTCACATAGGAGCCACGGTACTTCTTGCCCACCATCATCTGGCCGTCCTTCACCTGAATGCAGGGGCGCAGGTTCAGCATATTGGCCCCCAGCAGGGCAACGCCCGAGCAGCGGCCGCCCTTGTGCAGGAAGTCCAGACGCTCCACCAGAAAGCTGACATCCAGCAGCTCCCGGCGGCGCTCCATCTCGTGGGCGATCTCCTGAGCGGTGAGCTTGCCCTCACGGGTCAGCTGCGCCGCCTCCAGCACCAGCTGGCCGATGCCGGTGGAGAGGCTGCGGGAGTCCACGGGGTAGACGTTCCCCACCTCCTGAGCGGCGATACAGGCATTCTGGTAGCAGGCGGACATATCGCCGGAGATGTGGAAATGCACCACGGCGTCGCACTCCTCCAGCTGGCGGCGGAAGAACTGGGTGTAGTCGTACACCGACACCGCCGCCGTGCTGCACATTCCGCCGCCGGAATTGACGTGGGCGTAAATTTCGTCGGGGGTGATGTCCTTGCCGTCTACCAGAGACTGGCCGTCCCGGACGATGTACAGGGGGGTGATGCGGATGTCGTATTTTTCAATGAGCTCCGGGGACAGGTCACAGGTGCTGTCAGCGGATATTCTAATATTCATAATCAGCAGATACCTTTCTGTATATTATTAAATCTCGCAAATTGGCGACGGAAATATTGTATCACACGAATCCTATCATGGCAATCCCCTTTTTGCAACGAAAAATGGCGGTTTTGTTCGGTATCCTGCACAAGTGCGGCGGGGCGTCCGGGAGGATGGACAGTGGGGGAGAAAAAGAAGCGGTACATGGCTTGCCATGTACCGCTGAGGGGGATAAGGGGTCAGTCCATAGTGGGGCGCTCGTCGCCCAGGAAGAACACGGCCACCGTGCCGGGGCCGCTATGGGAGCCGATGATGGTGCCGATGTCGCACAGGCGGATCTTGCCCTTCAGGTGGGGGAAGCGCTCCTCCAGCGCCGTGATGAGCAGGGCGGCGTCCTCCGGGCACTGGGAGTGGCAGACGAAGCAGCGCTGGTCGTAGTCCCGGCCGCCCTGAGCGTGCTGCTCCATGGCGTTCACGGTGGTCTCCACTGCCTTCTTCTTGCCCCGGACCTTGCTGTAAGCCTTGATGGCGCCCTTATCATCCAGCCGCATGATGGGGCAGATGTTCATGATGGTGGCCACCATGGCCGCTGTGCCGGAGACACGGCCGGTGCGGCGGAACTGGGTCATGTTGGAGGAGAAGAACTGGTGGTGAACCTTGTTGCGGTTTTCCAGCACCCACCGAGCCGTCTCCTCCAGCGTGGCGCCGCTGTCCCGCAGGTCCGCCGCCGCATCCACCAGCAGGCCGTAGCCGGAGGAGGAGCACAGGGAGTCGATGACCACGAGTTTCTTATCAGGGTACTTCTCCTGCAGGAGCTTGGCCGCCGCCTCGGCGTTGTGGACGGAGCCGGACTGGCCGGAGGTGAAGGCGATGTGCAGCAGATCGCCCTTTTCCAGCTGGGCCTCGAAGAAGTCCAGATAGGTGCCGACATTGATCTGGGAGGTCTGGGGCAGCTTGCCCGCCTCCAGAAAGCGGTAGAACCGGGGCAGAGCTTCCGGGTCACGGCCCATGTCGTCCACGTACTCCTGACCGTCCACCACGTAGGTATAAAACAGCACGGGAATGTCTCTGCTCTGCATATAGGAATAGGGAAGATCCACGGTAGAGCAGCAGCTGAGAATGAATTTACGTTCCATATGTCCTCCTCCGGTCAATACACAAGATACGCACGCAGGCGGGTATATTGCAACACACTGTCTATTATATCACATTTCGCCGCCGTGTCAACGAAAAGTCCCTGTGGTTTCCCCGTTGCAATCCGGGGCGCAGTCCGATATAATAAAAATTCAGATCATGATCCCGGAGGCGGCATATGTTCATTCTCACAGAGAAAAATCAGGCGGCGGCGGTGCAGCAGGCGCTGCGGCAGCGGCTGAAGGACACCGGCGTTACGGTGGTGCATCCCGGCGGGGAGGTGCTGGTGCTGGAGGGGGAAACCTTTCGGCTGGACGGGGAGAGTCTGCGGCTTCTGCCCGGCGTGCGGGCGGTACAGCGGCTGACGGAGCCGTATCCGCTGGCGGCCCGGACGGGGCATCCGGAGGACACGGTGGTATCCGTGGGCAAGGCCCGCATCGGGCAGGACTTCTGCCTCATTGCCGGGCCCTGCGCCGTGGAGTCGTCGGAGCAGGTGACCTCCATCGCCCGGCAGATGTCCGCCGCCGGGGCGCAGCTGCTGCGAGGCGGCGCCTTCAAGCCACGGACCTCCCCCTATACCTTTGGAGGGCTGGGGGCCGAGGGGCTGGAGCTGCTGTGCCGTGCGGGCCGGGAGACGGGCTTGCCGGTGGTGTCGGAGATCACCGATCCCCGGCAGCTGCCGCTGTTCCGGGAGGTGGACGTCCTGCAGGTAGGGGCGCGGAATATGCAGAACTTCGAGCTGCTGCGGGAGCTGGGACGGCAGGAGAAGCCGGTGCTGCTGAAGCGCAGCTTCGGGGCCACCGTGACGGAACTATTGCAGGCGGCGGAATACATCCTTGCCGGCGGCAATGAGCGGGTGATCCTCTGCGAGCGGGGCATCCGCACCTTCGAGACGGACAGCCGGGCCACGCTGGATGTGGCGGGCATTGCCGCCCTGAAGGAGCAGTCCCACCTACCGGTGCTGGCCGATCCCAGCCATGCCGCCGGGAGGCGGGAGCTGGTGGCTCCGCTGGCGCTGGCGGCGGCAGCTGCCGGGGCGGACGGACTGATGATCGAGGTCCATGACCGGCCGGAGGAGGCCCTCTCCGACGGACGGCAGGCCCTGACCTGCGGCGAATTTGCCCGGCTGGCCCGACGGGTGCAGGTACTGACGGCCCTGCTGCGGCAGGAGGAATGACAAAAGGTGAAACAGCCCTCACGGCGCTGCCGTGAGGGCTGTTTTTATGCGGAAAAGGACCCGGCGGAAAAGGCGGGTCCAAACCTACCATATCACGCCGAAGGCCGGGATGCAAGAGAAATTTTCTCCGGGAGGGAAATTTCAGAGGACTGCCCCATGCACAGGGGGCGGGAGGGGAAAAATCTTGATGATTCTGCGGGCTTGACGGCGTTTTTCTCCGGCGGTAAAATCGGTGGGTAAAAAAATCAGAGGGCGGAGAAGCGCCCCGCTGTCAAAAGGAGAGGGAGCCATGAAGTATATTTTTGTCACCGGCGGTGTGGTGTCCGGGCTGGGCAAGGGCATCTGCGCCGCATCTCTGGGGCGGCTGCTGAAGCAGTGCGGCCTGCGGGTCAGGAACCAGAAGTTTGACCCATACCTCAACGTGGACCCCGGCACCATGAGTCCCTATCAGCACGGGGAGGTGTTCGTCACCGATGACGGGGCGGAGACGGATCTGGATCTGGGCCACTATGAGCGGTTCGTGGACGAGGCGCTGGACGCCAACTCCTCCGTTTCCTCCGGGAAAATCTACTGGAGCGTATTGAACCGGGAGCGGCAGGGAGGCTATCTGGGCGGCACGGTGCAGATCATCCCTCACGTCACCGATGAGATCAAAAACCGCATCTACGCCATGGACGACGGGCAGACGGATGTGGTCATCTCCGAGATAGGCGGCACGGTGGGCGACATCGAGAGCCAGCCCTTTCTGGAGGCCATCCGGCAGGTGGCGGCGGAGAAGGGCAAGGAGAACGTGCTGTACATCCATGTGCCGCTGATCGTGTCCATCCCCGGCAGCGGGGAGCTGAAGAGCAAGCCCACCCAGCACTCGGTGAAGGAGCTGCTGAGCATCGGCATCCAGCCGGACATTCTGGTGTGCCGCACGGACAGCCCCATCACCGGGGACATCCGGCGGAAGATCGCCCTGTTCTGCAACGTGGAGGAGGACTGCGTCATCCCCAACGTCACGGCCTCCACCCTGTATGAGGTGCCGCTGCTGCTGGAGCGGGAGGGGCTGTGCCGGGTGGCCTGCCGCAAGCTGGGGCTGCCGGTGGTGGAGCCGGACATGGCCCGGTGGCGGGCCATGGTGGAGAAGATCCACGGGGTACACCGCCATGTGACCATTGCGCTGGTGGGGAAGTACACGGGATTGCACGATGCGTATCTCAGCGTGGTGGAGTCCCTGTTCCACGCAGGCACCGCCTGCGATGCGGAGGTGACCATCCGGTGGGTGGACTCCGAGACCCTGACACCGGAGAACGTGGAGCAGATGCTGGCCGGGTGCGGCGGCGTGCTGGTCCCCGGCGGCTTCGGGGATCGGGGCATCGAGGGGATGATTTTAGCGGCTCAATATGCACGGGAGCATCAGGTGCCGTATCTGGGCATCTGCCTGGGGATGCAGATCGCTGTCATCGAGTTTGCCCGCCACGTGGTGGGCTGGGCCGACGCCCACAGCGCCGAATTCACCGCCATGACGGCCCATCCCGTCATTGACCTGATGTCCGATCAGGTGGGCGTTACCGCCAAGGGCGGCACCATGCGGCTGGGCAAGTACCCCTGCCGGCTGGCGGAGGGGAGTCTGGCCCGGAGGGAGTACGGCACGGAGGATATCTCCGAGCGCCACCGGCATCGGTACGAGTTCAACAACCGCTTCCGCTGCGAGATGGAGGCGGCGGGGCTGCGGCTGTCGGGCCTGTCCCCGGACGGCAGTCTGGTGGAGATCGTGGAGGAGCCTGCCCACCGCTGGTTCGTGGGGGCGCAGTTCCACCCGGAGTTCAAGAGCCGTCCCGACCGGCCGCACCCCCTGTTCCGGGGCTTTGTGCAGGCATCGCTGGAGACGGCGGAATAAGGCGTATCCGAAAAGCGGCAGGAGGAAGTGACCTCCTGCCGCTTGCGACTGTCGATAAACCCTCCGGTTTTTTCCGACAAAAGGCTTGCAGTCTGCTGCGCGCATAATTTGTGTGCCATAGGCGCACAAATTCCACACTGGCAGCCTGAGAAGTATTTCCTTTCACGCACATGTCGCGAGAGAAAATGATTTTACTTCTTTGCCGCCTGCGGGCGGCAAACTCTGCGAGGCTTTTTGCGGGGCCAAGGGGGGTGCGCTTTGAAGCGGGAGGGGTGGCTTTTTGTGAAAAAATCCCGGATGTGCCTTGAAAGCCGGAGGGAAATTGTGGCATAATGGAAAAAACAGCATCCATCCGGCGGGAGGTCACACCATGAACAGAAAACGCATCCGACAGATGAACACGGCCCTGCTGCGGCGGCTCACCGGCCGTCCTACGGCGGAGTATTTCAGCGGCCAGCCCCTGCTGGAGCGGCTGGAGAGCGAGAACTACATCCAGCGCTTTGTGCCCCTTTACGACGGCACCCGGCTGCGCTGCGGCGACGTGCTGGAGCTGTGCCGCCCGGAGCTGGCGGAGCTTTCCGGCGGGGAGCCGGAGGGCGGGTGGCTGCGCTTTGCCTATGACTTTGCCCGGCGGCAGCTGTTCCCGGAGAAGGAGGCCCCTGCGGCCTATGACGCCGGGGCGGTGTTTTTCCTGTCACTTTTACAGGTGCTTTTTGCCGCCGAACGGGAGAAGCTGCCCTTTGACCCGGCGTGGGATTTCGCCTTCCTGTCGGAGGCGGAGGCGGCAGAGTGCGCCTGCGGCGCCAGCTATCGACAGATGCTGCGGCAGTGGAAGCGGGAGTACGTCTATGAGATGATGCGGCTGGGGCTGGAGGTGACGCCCTACCGCACGCTGGAGCACATCGCCGGGGTGCATCACATCGCATTGACCTGCGGCCGGGCGCTGCGGCGCAGCGGCACGGCGGTGGATCTGGCGCTGGTATCCGGCAGCGCCGCCGGACACGACATCGGCAAGTTCGGCTGCCATCCGGGGGAGCGGGTAGCGTATCTGCACTACTACTACACGGATCTGTGGTTCCGCCGCCACCGGCTGACGGACATCGGCCATGTGGCCGCCAACCACTCGGTGTGGGATCTGGAGCCGGAGTATCTGTCGGCGGAGGCACTGCTGCTGATCTATGCGGACTTCCGGGTGAAGCAGACCCACGACCCGGAGGGGCATGAGATCACGCACATCTCGTCGCTGGCGGAGGCCTTTGACGTGATTTTGAACAAGTTAGACGACGTGGACGGGGAGAAGCGCCGCCGCTACACCAAAGTTTATGCCCGCTTGCAGGACTTCGAGGCGTATATGATCCGCCGGGGGGTGGACGTGACCATGCAGGGGGCGGACACGCAGCCGCTGCCGGAGCAGGCGGTGGCCCTGATGGAGGATGCGGGGGTGCTGGAGTCCCTGACCATGCAGTGTGTGGCCCACAATATGGAGCTGATGGACCGGCTTACCGGGCAGCGGAGCTTTGCCTCCCTGCTGGAGCAGGCCCGTGGCGAGACCAACTGGCGGCGGCTGCGGGCCTATCTGGGGGTGTTCGAGTCCTACTCCCTGTATCTGCACATTCCACAGAAGGTGCAGACGCTGGCCTTTCTCTATGAGCTGCTGATGCACCGTGAGGGGGACATCCGCCGTCAGGCGGCGGCCCTCATGGGAGAGATCATCGCAGGGTTCCACGCAGGCTACGCCAAGGAGCGTCCGGCGGACAGCCATCCCGACCTGCGGACGGTGACGGATCTGGATCAGTGGAGGCTGTATCTGGAGAAGATCATCTATCCGGATCATAAGCTGATGCCCCAGCACCGGGGGTGGATCCGGTTCACCCTGAAATTCTGCGTGAAGTCCCTGCTCTCCCGCTGCCCCGGACGGGAGGAGCGGTTTCTGGCGCCGGTGCTGGCATATCTGCGGCGGCCGGAGCAGCTGGACGATCAGGTGGCGCTGCAGCTGCTGGATGCGGCGGCGGACCTGCCGCTGGAGCTGTGTACCCGGCCCCAGCTGAATGCACTGCTCCGTGCGGCGGAGGTACTGTCCGGGCGGGAGAGCCTGACGGTGCAGGCGGCGGCCATGCTGCTGCTGGATCACGTCCACACCTCCATGCCCCGGCAGAAGAGGCCCCTGAAAATTTTGCAGGAGATGGACTGCGGCAATATGTCGCTGGCCCTGCTGCGGGAGGATATCTGCGCCGGGGGGCTGCATTTGCAGGAGGCGCAGGTGTCGGATATTTTTCTGGATAACCTCAAGACCGCCACGCCGTGGATCATCAAGCAGGTGAACCTGCGGCTGCTGACGGACGATGCACGGAACGACCACGGCTCGGCCCTGCACATCGCCACGCATCTGTCTAACCTCATCAAGGTCAGCGACCGGGTCACGGTGCGCCACGGCGCAGGATTGGCGCTGCTGGAGATCGCTCCCCGGCTGACGGTGGATCAGCGCAATGAGGTCTCCGTGGAGCTGTGCCGGGGGCTGGAGCTGGGGCAGCAGGAGTTCACCAAGTACATTCCCGATTATCTGGGGCGGTTTGCCCTGTGGCTGCCGCCGGAGCAGCTGGACGAGTGTCTGGCGGATCTGGGGGTGACCCTCAGCGCCTCCAGCAGCCGCATCGTGGCCCCGGTGCTGGACACCGTGGGTGTCATCTATGAGGAGTATGACGTCTATCATCAGCGGTTCCCGGAGGAAGCGGAGGAGGCATGCCTACGCCGCCGGGACCGGCTGCTGGGGATGCTGATGCGGGGACTGGCGGGCATCGACGGAGAGACCCGGCAGGAGGCCATGCTGGTGCTGGGACAACGGGTGTTCGGCTCGGCACAGCTCAGCAACGGCGAGAAGAGCCGGGCCTTCCCCCTGACGGCACGGAAGCTGCTGACCACCTGCCGTCAGGAGGACGGGGATGCACTGTCCTTTTACTATCGGGCCTCCATGCTGGGGAGGCTGTACCGCTTTTTGACGGCCCAGCGGCTGCGAGGCGGCTTCACCTTTGAAGCGCCACGGCCCATCGCCTTTTTCCCCGGTACCTTCGATCCCTTCACCCTGTCCCACAAGGCCATCGTCCGCACCATCCGGGATCGGGGCTTCGAGGTGCTGCTGGCCATCGATGAGTTCTCGTGGTCCAAGCGCACCCAGCCCTACCGCATCCGGCGGCGCATTGCCGCCATGTCGGTGGCGGACGAGTTCCATGTGCAGATCTTCCCGGAGGACTTTCCGGTGAACATCGCCAACCCGGAGAACCTCCACCGGCTGCGGCAGGCATTCCCCGGGCGGAAGGTGTCCATCGCCGTGGGAAGCGACGTGGTGGCCCACGCCTCCTCCTATCGCAAGCCCGTGGAGCCGGACTCCATCCATACCTTTGACCACATCATCTTCCGTCGGTCCGGTCAGGAGGCCGTGGGCGGCTACGGCGGCATTTACGGCAAGGTACTGGAGCTGACGCTGCCGGAGCCGCTGGAGGAGATCAGCTCCACCCGCATCCGGGAGGCGGTGGACGCCAACCGGGACATCAGCAATCTGGTGGACCCGGCGGTGCAGGAGTTCATCTATCGGAGGGGACTGTATCTGCGGGAGCCGCAGGACAAGCCCCTGCTGCGGACGGAGGATCTGGATTTTACCGACTATCCCCGGCCGGATGCGTCCATGGAGGCCATGCTGGAGGGGGTCTGCCCCGCTGCCATGGTGGAGAAGCTGTGGCAGTGCGGCGACAGTCTCCTGCTGCTGCGCCACGGGATGCAGGGGCAGGTGCTGGGAGCCGTCAGCTACCGGCAGCTGGAGTCCCGTGAGCTGTATGACCGGCTGGGGAGTCTGGAGCTCTCCGGCTATGTGCGGCAGAAGGCCGGGGGTCGGGCACTGCTCATCAGCGGACTGTGGGTGCCGGACGGCAACCAGCAGCGGGAGCTGGGGCAGCTGCTGCTGACGGAGGTGTTTACCATGGCACTGGGGCGGGAGTATCCCTGCGCCCTGTACGATCCGCTGCCCGGTGCAGAGCACAGCTATGTGCTGAATTTGCTGCGGCGGCAGGGCTTTGTCCCGGCTCCGGTGTCGGGGCGGCCGGTGCTGGAGGTGGATATGCGCTGCCCCATCGTGCTGAGCCACAATGTGGACACCTCCATCAAGGCTCCGCTGGCCTCCATGCCCCGTGTGACGGCGGCGGTGGCCGTTGCCCATCGGCGTTTGCAGGAGGCGCTGACGGAGCTGCAGCCGGGGTCGCTGGTGCTGAGCCTGTCGGCGGGGATCATCTATCACCGGCTGCTCCAGCGCATCACCGCACGCAACGGCGTACCCGCCGAACCGGTGACGCCCCGGCGGCAGGGACCGGATATCTGCGTCCCCTATGGAAAGCTGCTGCGGGGCGTGGCGGTGCCTAACACCGTCACTAAGACCCTGCGTACCGACAAGGTATACGAGGCGGATCTGTCGGACTATGCCATCGAGGCATACCCGGAGTATTCGCCGCTGCCGGATCAGGTGCGGACCATCCGGGCCTTTGACCGGCCCGTCATTCTGGTGGATGATCTGCTCCACGACGGCAAGCGGCTGCGGAGCCTGTCACCGCTGCTGAAGGAGACGGGGACGCAGGTGGATCTGGTGCTGGTGGGCTATCTAACTGGCATGGGCCGGGATCTGATGGAGGAGCTGGGGTATCCGGTGGAGAGCATCTACTATCTGCCCAACCTGCGGATGCGATTCGTGGAGTCCACCCTGTATCCCTTCATCGGCGGGGACACCGTGCGGCGGCGAGAGCGGCCCACGGAGGGGCTTCAGCCCTCCGTCAACCGCATTTTGCCCTACGCCTCCCCGGAATTTGCCCCCATTGCCCCGGATGTGGCGTGGCGGCTGAGCCTGTGCTGTCTGGAAAACGCAAGGGACATCCTGCTGGCGCTGGAGGCGGAGTATCGCTTCCTCTATGCCCGGAACCTGACGCTGAACCGCCTCAGCGAGGCGGTGATCCTGCCCCTGTATCCGGATAAGGGCGGGTGCATGACATATGATTTGAGCCGTACCGCCTCCACCTATCTGGAGGAGGACATCGAGCTGCTGAAGCGGGTGCGTCCCGCAGAATAAGGAGGCTAACGTGCGATACTATGACTGCGGCGGCTATCCCCTGTGCAGCCGGGAGGTGCTGGCGCTTCCGGCGCTGCACGCTCTGCCGGAGGCGGGGGAGGTGCTGTTCGGCTTTCACCGCACCCCCGGCGCCGGGCGGGATACCTTCCCGGTGACGGCGCCGTCCCTGCTGACCGCGGAGGAGGGGGTATCGACCCTTGTGACGGCGGAGGAGCCGGAGACAGATCCGGCGCTGGCGGCGGTCATAGCCGCCGGGCGTGTGCGGGCGGTAAATCTGGCCCACCCCCGACAGGAGGAGCTGCTGCCGCCCCTTCGGCGGAGGGAGCGTGTGCGGGTGAACCTACTGGCGCTGGGCGACGTGGGCAGTACCCTTCTCATGGGGCTGCGGCTGCTGGGAGGCGACGTCATCGACTCCGTCGGCATCTGCGACGTGAGGGAGAACGTTCCCCAGCGGTGGGAGATGGAGCTGAACCAGATCGTCTCACCGGAGGGGGAGAGATTGCCGCCGGTGGAGATCGTCTCACCGGAGGAGGTGTTTGACGGGGATGTGTTTCTGTTCTGCGCCTCCCGGTTCGTGCCGGATACCTCCGTTACCTCCGGGGATGTCCGCATGGCTCAGTATCAGGTGAACCGGGAACTGGCGGTCCGCTATGCCCGCATGGCCCGGCAGCGGCGCTATGGAGGAATGTTCTGCGTGGTCAGCGATCCGGTGGATCCCCTGTGCCGGGCGGTGCTGGAGGAGAGCAACCGGGACGAGACGGGCCGGTGGGACGGCGGAGGGCTGTTTTCCCATCAGGTGCGGGGCTTCGGACTGGGGGTCATGCAGGCCAGAGCCATGTACTATGCCCGGAAGGAGCCACGGTTTGCCGCCTTTCTGACGGAGGGGCGTACCTACGGCCCCCACGGAGCCGATCTGGTGGCGGCCAACTCCATAGAACACTACGATGACGCACTGTCCCGTGAGCTGACGGAGCGGGTGGTCAAGGCTAATCTGGAGATGCGGCGGCTGGGGTTCAAGCCCTATGTGGCCCCGGCCCTCAGCTCCGGGGCGCTGAGCCTGCTGGCCTGTCTGCGGGGGCAGTGGCACTGCTCGTCCACCTATCTGGACGGGGTGTTTATGGGGGCCAGAAACCGGCTGCTCCCCACGGGGACGGAGCTGGAGCGGCTGCCCCTGCCGGAGGCCTTGCAGGAGCGTTTGAGAGATACCATGGAGCGCCTGCGGGCGATCCGATGAAGAGGAGGGAGCGTGGATGGCACTGACGGTGCTGCTGCCGGAGAATCCATACAGCCGGGAGCTGCTGGCGCTGCTGGGGCCGCTGCTGCCGCCGGACAGCCGGATCCGTGACCCGGATGCGGGGCTGGAGGGGCTGGCCGGACAGCGGCTGCTGTTTGCCTTAGCACTGGACGAGAGCGGATGCAGCGAGAGCGGATATCGGATGCTGATGACCCTGCGGAGGAGCCGGACGCTGCTGGAGGGCTGCGTAGCGGGGCTGGTGGTGACGGGGCGGGGAGAGCTCTACACCAAGGACGCCGCCCGTGATCTGGTGTTCGCTGCAAATCAGGCGGGCTGCGCCTTTCTGGGACGCCCGCTGGTGGAGGCCACCGGTTCCCTGCGGAACTTCCGGGTGCAGGCCCAGATCGGCGGCACCGATGAGGAGACGGCCTTCCGGGCCGCCGTATCGGAGCTGCTGGAGCGGCTGACGGCGTGGGAGGGGCCTGCCCCCGTGGGGCGGGTGCTGGCGCTGCACGCCTCCCAGCGCAGCACCTCCAACACGCTGGCACTGTGGGAGATGGTGCGCCGATCCCTGCCGCCGGAGGTGCAGGTGCAGGAGATCTGCCTGCGGAACGGGACCATGGCCGACTGCAACGGATGCAGCTACACCGCCTGTATGCACTTCGGGGAGCAGGGCGGGTGCTTCTATGGCGGGCCGATGGTGGAGGAGGTGTATCCGGCGGTGCGCTCCTGCGACACGCTGGTGATGGTCTGCGCCAACTACAACGATGCCCTCTCCGCCAATCTCACCGCCTGCGTCAACCGTCTGACGGCGCTGTTCCGCCAGACCCGGTTCTATGACAAGCGGCTTTACGGGCTGGTGGTGTCCGGCTATTCCGGCGGAGATCTGCTGGCCCGGCAGTTGATCTCCGCCCTGAACATGAACAAGGCCTTCTATCTGCCGCCACGGTTCTGCCTGCTGGAGACGGCCAATGAGCGGGGAAGTCTGGTGCGCCTGCCGGGGATCCGGGAGAAGGCACAGCGCTTTGCCCGGCAGATGATGGAATAAGGGCCGTCTGCGGACGGCGGATGGGAAAAGCTGCCCCGCCTGCGATGCAGGCGGGGCAGCTTTTATGCGGGATCGCAGTCCGGCGGGAGCAGGCGGCGCATATCCTCCGGCAGCGGGGCGGTGACATCCAGCCAGCGGCGGGTCACGGGGTGCAGGAGCCGGAGACGGTAGGAGTGCAGCGCCGGACGGGGGATGAGGGCGGGGTCCTCGGTGCCGTAGAGCCAATCCCCGGCCAGCGGGTGGCCCACGGCGGAGAGGTGGAGCCGCAGCTGGTGGGTGCGGCCCGTCTGAGGCAGCAGCCGCAGCAGGGACAGCTCCCCCGGCAGAAGGGTCTCGTAGAGCGTTCGGGCGGGAAGGCCCATAGGGTCCACGGTGCGGCGGAGCAGAGAGCCGGGGTCCCGGCTGATGGGCAGATCGATGGCACCGGAGGAGGGCTGGGGCGTACCCAGACAGATGCCCCGATACTCCCGGAGGAAGGAATCGGTGTGCAGCGACTCCATGCACAGGCGGTGGATATAGCCGGTTTTGGCCACGGCCATGACGCCGGTGGTGCCACGATCCAGACGGTTGACGCAGTGGAAGCTGCCGGTGCGGAGGTAGTGGCACACGGCCCCGGCCACGGTGACGGTCTCCTCCGTCAGGGCGGCGGGGTGGATGGCGATGCCGGCGGGCTTATTCAGCAGGAGAAGGTCCTCGTCCTCCCACAGAATATCCAGCGGATAGGCCACAGGGCGGATGTGGGGATTCTCACCCGGCAGGTCGGAGACGTCCGCCGCCAGCACGTCGCCGGCCTCTGTGCGGGTGGAGACGATGACGGGGATACCGTTCAGGGTGATGGCGCCGGGCCGCCATTTCAGCTTGGCCAGAAAGCTGCCGGAGATACGGAGCTGCCGGCGCAGCAGGGTTCGTACCGGCAGGCCGGCCTCCTGCGGGGTAACGGTGTGGGTCAAGAGCCGCATGAAAAAACACCTCCTTGGGGATATTTTCAGTCTACCACATTTTCGGGAAATGTGGTAGACTGAACGTATCAATTTACAGAAAACGGGGGATTCCTATGGCATCAAAAGTTTATTGGGCGGATCTGCGGGCGGATTTCCACGAGAATCTCCAGCAGAAGCTGACCCGCCTCATGAAAACCGCCGGGATGGGCGAAATCGATTTCGACCGGAAGTTCGTGGCCATCAAAATGCACTTTGGTGAACCGGGCAATCTGGCCTTCCTGCGGCCCAACTGGGCCAAGACGGTGGCGGATTTCGTGAAGGAGCGGGGTGGCAAGCCCTTCCTCACCGACTGCAACACCCTGTATGTAGGGGGACGGAAGAATGGGCTGGATCATCTGGATACGGCGTGTCTCAACGGCTTCAACCCCATGACCACGGGATGTCAGGTCATCATCGCAGACGGCATCAAGGGCAGCGACGAGGTGGCTGTGCCGGTGGCGGGCGGTGAGCTGGTGAAGGAGGCCAAGATCGGTCGGGCCGTCATGGATGCCGACGTGTTCATCTCCCTGACCCACTTCAAGGGCCATGAGGAGGCGGGCTTCGGCGGGGCGCTGAAGAACATCGGCATGGGCTGCGGCAGCCGGGCCGGGAAGATGGAGCAGCACAACGCCGGAAAGCCCCATGTGAACCATGAACACTGCGTGGGCTGCGGGATGTGTACCAGGATCTGCGCCCACAGCGCCCTGTCCGTTACGGAGCGGAAGGCCAACATCGACCACAGCCGCTGCGTGGGCTGCGGCCGCTGCATCGCCATCTGTCCCCGGAACGCCATCCAGATCGACTGGGATGAGACGGTGACGAATCTGAACCGGAAGATCGCAGAGTACTCCAAGGCGGTGGTGGATGGGCGGCCCTGCTTCCATATCTCGCTGGTCATCGACGTGTCGCCCAACTGCGACTGTCACTCCGAGAACGACGCCGCCATTGTTCCCAATGTGGGAATGTTCGCCTCCTTTGACCCGGTGGCACTGGATATGGCCTGTGTGGATGCCGTCAACGCTCAGCCGGTGATGCGGGGTTCTGCGGCTGACGGCGGCGACGCCCATGACCACGATCACTTCCATCGCATCCATCCGGAGACGGATTGGATGAGCTGTCTGGAGCACGCCGAGAAGATCGGCATCGGTACCAGAGCGTATGAGCTTATCAAAATCTGAAGAGTGCGATAGACGAAAGCGCCGCCCGGTGGGGCGGCGCTTTCCCTTCGGAGGGTGTGCTGCTTACGGGCGGCGCACGCTATGGGGGTCAGTCCTCATGGGGCTTCGTCTCCTGATAGAGCATATTCCACACCACCTGATAGGCGTGGAGGGCCTGGGGGGAGTGGCAGACCATGGTGACGGACAGCTGCGGATGAAGGCGCAGGAAGTCCGTGATGGCCTTCAGGGCCACATGGGCCGCCTGCATCAGCGGATAGTGGTAGACACCGGTGCTGATGGAAGGGAAGGCCACCGTGCGGCAACCGTTCTCCAGCGCCAGCGTCAGGCAGCTGCGGTAGCAGGAGGCCAGCTGGGCGGCCTCGCCGTGGCTGCCGCCACGCCAGATGGGGCCGGGGGTGTGGATGACGTACCGGCAGGGCAGGTCATAGCCGCCGGTGATGCGGGCCTCGCCGGTGGGGCAGCCGTTCAGCGTTTTGCACTCGGCCATGAGGCCCGGACCGGCGACCCGGTGGATGGCACCGTCTACCCCGGCGCCGCCCAGCAGGGAGGTATTGGCGGCATTGACGATGGCATCAGCGTGGAATTGGGTGATGTCACCCTGTACGATGGAGAGATTCATGACGGCCTCCTGAGATGATGTTTGACGTTTTCCGGAGCAAAGGAAATTGCGGCCAAGGAGAAAACAATGGACAAAAGGGAGCAGGTCAAACCGATAGATGGGGATTTATCTTCCGGCCAGGGAATTGTCCCACCCCATGCACGATGGTAGGACATGGCATCTTCATCGGCCAGCATCATTTGCCGAAACCACAAGCCCTCATATTTTGGCTCATATAAAGCAAGCATAATTACCTCCGCAAACGCCGATTTGCCGAATGGATATTCAGTATAGCACACACGAACTTCAATCGCAAGTGATCGGCAGGGGGACGTATCCCTTATAAGTTGCATCCTGTTAAGGAACTTTACAAAAATGAACAAAACGTAAAAATCTGACGAATAACTTGAGAAATATTTACAGAGACGGGGAGATATGCTACAATGTGTCTAATAATACAAGACATGGAGGGATGACGGTGAAGAAGTTTGTACCGGTTTATGAGGGGGAGCTGCGCAAGCACAGCATTCAGGTCCCCCGCTGCATCAGCGAGTGCAGCGGCATCCGCATTTTCGGGCGGCGCATCAAGTCGCTGGTGTTTTCCACGGATGTGGCCATTATCAAGAACATCAACGCCGACGCCGTCATCGCCGTGTATCCCTTTACGCCCCAGCCGGCTATCACCCAGGCCATTCTGTCGGTGTCGGAGGTGCCGGTGTTTGCCGGGGTGGGGGGTGGCCTCACCAATGGGCAGAGGTCGGCCAGCATCGCCGCCTATGCCGAGCATCAGGGGGCCTTTGGGCTGGTGTGCAACGCCTTCATCACCGAGGAGGCCATTCGGGCCATCAAGGAGACGGTGGAGATCCCGCTGGTGTACACGGTGGTGTCGGAGCAGGCGGACGTGGCCGGGAAGCTGGCGGCGGGGGTGGATTTCCTCAATGTGTCCGGGGCGGCCCGGACGCCGGAGATCGTGGCCCATATACGGGAGATATTCCCGGAGGTGCCTATCATTGCCACCGGCGGGCCGACGGATGACACCATCCTGGCCACCATCGAGGCCGGGGCCAATGCCATCACCTACACGCCGCCCACCAGCGCTGAGCTGTTTGCCGAGAGTATGCGGAAATACCGGGGCAAGTTTGCGTAAGGGACTGCGGAGGAGCAGAAAAATGAAAGGATCAGCACCCACCCGCCAAGCGGGTGGGTGCTGATCTTGTTTCAGCGGGCCAGATATTGGCGGCAGCAGGTCTCGGCATCCTGTGCCAGGCGCTCCTCGTCCACCGTCATGAGATGGCCCTGGGCCACGGTGACACGGCCATGGACCACGGTGTAGTCCACCGGGCCACGGACGCCTACGGTGCCCAGCACAGACTTGGGGTCAAAGCAGGAACCCACCAGCTCCAGACGGCGGCTGTCGATCATAAAGAGGTCGGCGCACTTGCCCACCGCCAGCTGGCCGATATCGTCCCGGCCCAGCAGCCGGGCGCTGCCACGGGTGGCCATTTTCAGCACGTCGTAGCCAGTGGGGGCCCGGCGGCTGGCGTTCAGGCGGTGGAGCAGGAAGGCCACCCGCAGCTCCTCCATAAGGCTGGAGCCGTCGTTGGAGGCACTGCCGTCCACGGCCAGTCCCACGGGAACGCCCAGCTCCAGCATCTCCGGGATCCGGGCGATGCCGGAGGAGAGCTTCATGTTGCTGATGGGGCAGTGGGCCACGCCGGTGCCGGTTTTGGCCAGCACCCGCAGCTCCTCGTCGTTGAAGTGGATGCCGTGGGCGAACCACACGTCGCTGCCCGTCCAGCCCAAGCGCTCCATGTACTCCAAAGGGCGGATGCCCTCCCGCTGGAGCATGAAGTTCTCCTCGTCCTTGGTCTCACACAGGTGGGTGTGCAGCCGCACGCCGTATTGGCGGGCCAGAATGGCGCTCTGGCGCAGCAGCTCCGCCGACACGGAGAAGGGAGAGCAGGGAGCCAGAGCGATGCGGTGCATGGCTCCGTAGGAGGTGTCGTGATACTTCTCGATGAGCCGGGCGGAGTCCGTCATGATCTCATCCACCGTCTGCACCACGCTGTCCGGCGGTAGGCCGCCGTCCTTGACGCTGAGATCCATGCTGCCACGGGAGGCATACATCCGGATGCCCAGCGTGTCGGCGGCGGCAAATTGGGCGCCGATCAGGTCTCCGGCGTGGGTGGGGAACACATAGTGGTGGTCGAAGCAGGTGGTGCAGCCGTGCTTCATCAGCTCGCCCATGCCGGTGAGGGAGGAGAGACGGATGACGTCCTCGTCCAGATTTTTCCAGATCTCGTAGAGGGTTTTGAGCCAGTCGAACAGCTCCATATTCTGCACCTGCGGGAGGTTGCGGGAGAACACCTGATACAGGTGGTGGTGGGTGTTCACCAGACCGGGGTAGCACAGCATATGGCTGGCGTCGATGGTTCGGCCGGCGGCGACGTCCAGATGGGGGCCGATCTGACGGATGAAGCCATCCTCGCAGTAGAGGTCCACGTCCTCCAGCAGTTGGTCCTTATCGTCGCAGGTCACCAGATAGCGGATGCTGCGGATCAGCAGGCTTGCCATAGATCATTACTCCTTTCAGAAGAATATCCCCCGAAGGATCGGGGGATATTCGGTCGGTTTACCGGTCTTCCCGGAAGTAGTTCAGACCCAGAGAGGTGGGGGGCTGATCCTCCCGCTTTTTCCGCAGGGACACGATAATCAGCACCACCAGCGTCACCACGTAGGGCAGGATCTTATACAGCTGCGTGGGGATGAAGGGAACCGTCAGACGCAGGTACAGGATCATCAGAGCGCCGAACAGCACGGAGCCCCAAATGGCGGACAGAGGACGCCACAGGCAGAAGATCACCAGCGCCACGGCCAGCCAGCCCACGCCGGACAGACCCTCGTGGTTCCATACGCAGCCGGCGATGGTGGTGATGTACACCATGCCGCCCACAGCGGAGATGCCGCCGCCGATGATGGCGCCCAGATAGCGATAGCGGCTGACGTTGATGCCGGCGGCATCGGCAGTAGCCGGGGACTCACCCACAGAGCGCAGCTGCAGGCCGGTGCGGCTCTTGTTGAGGAACAGGTGCATGACGATGGCCAGCACCACCCCCAAATAGAAGAAGATGCTGTTGCCGAAGAGGATCTTGCCCACGTAGGGGATATCCTGCATGGCCTGAGGGAAGGGGGAGCTGATGAATACGGCCTTCAGGTCATTGCCCACGGCCACGAAGCCGCCCTCACGGATCCGCATGATCTCGCCAATATACTGACCCACGCCGGTGCCGAAGATGGTCAGCGCCAGACCGGTGACGTTCTGGTTGGCCCGGAGGGTGATGGTCAGGAAGCTGAAGATCAGAGAGGCGATGCCGCCGGCGATGAAGGCGCACAGCAGACCGATGAGCACCGCCAGAAAAGCGCTGGGAGATTCCACGGCCTTTTCGTAGTAGAACACACCGCCAAGGCCGATGGCACCGCCCATGAACATGATGCCCTCCACGCCCAGGTTCAAGCTGCCGGATTTCTCCGTCAGCACTTCGCCCAGCGTACCGAACAGCAGAGGCGTGCCGTAGGTGATGGCGGCCACCACCAATGCGATGAACAGATTCACGGTATTCAGCATGACGCATCCTCCTTACTCTCGGTCTGATCAGACTCCGCAGCAGCGGGGGTGGCGGGGGCGGCGGGAGCCTCCGCCTGCTTGCGGCGGAAGATCATGCGGTAGTTGATGAAGAACTCGCAGCCCAGCATACAGAACAGCAGGATGCCGGTGACGATGTCGCTGATGGAGGTAGGCACCTGCATGGCGGTCTGGAGGGTCTCAGCGCCCTTTTCCAGAATGGCCAGCAGGGCGGAGATGACGATCATGGCGAAGGCATTCAGCTGGCTCAGCCATGCCACCGTGATGGAGGTGAAGCCCACGCCGTTGGCCACGCCGTCATACAGGGTGTTGTTGGCACCGGAGGCCACGATGAAGCCCACCAGACCGCTGATGGCACCGGAGAGGAACATGGTACGCATCATGACGTGGCCCACGTTCATACCGGCGTAGCGGGCGGTGTTCAGAGAGTCACCGATGACGGCGATCTCGTAGCCGTGCTTGGTGTAGTTCATGTAGAGGTGCATTACCACCACCAGCACCAGCACAATGATCCAGCCGCAGTGGACGCCGAAAACCTCCGGCAGCCAAGCGGACTGATCGAACATGGGGATGATCTGAGAGCCGGGACGACCCTCCCACGGGCCGCCCTGCAGCCAGCGGACCACACCGATGATGATGTAGTTCATCATCAGGGTGAACAGAGTCTCGTTGGTGTTCCAGCGGGCCTTGAAGAAGGCGGGAATCAGCGCCCAAATGCCGCCGGCCACGGCGCCCGCAGCGCCCATGATGAGCAGCAGCACGGCGCTGGGGACCTTACCGACCCAGTAGAGGGCGAAGTAGGAGGCGGCGATGGCGCCGGCCGTGATCTGGCCCTCGGCGCCGATGTTCCAGAAGCGCATCTTGAAGCATGGAGCGATGGCCAGGGCGCAGCCCAACAGGGGGACGGCGATCTTCACCGTCTGGCGGATGGCGGTCTTTTTGCCCAAAGCGCCGGTGATGATGGTGCCGTAGGCTTTGAAGGGGTTCACACCGGAGATGGCGATGACCAGTGCACCCAGCAGCAGCGCCAGCAGGATGGAGCCCACACGGATGGCCCACACCGTCCGCTTGTCCATGCCCTCTCGCTTGGCCAGACGGATCAGGGGCGTTTTCATCGAGTTATTCATGAGCGGCTTTCTCCTTTCCGCCGACACGGGTCATCAGCAGGCCTACCTCTTCCTTGGTGGTGGTGCGACCGTCTACGATGCCGCTGACCTTACCGCCGCACAGCACCAGAATACGGTCGCACAGCTCCAGCAGCACGTCCAGATCTTCGCCGACGTAAATGACGGCGGAGCCCTGCATCTTCTCCTTGGTGAGGAGGTTATAGATGGTGTAGGAGGTGTTGATATCCAGACCACGCACGGCGTAGGCGGTCATCAGCACGGAGGGGGCGGTGGCGATCTCACGGCCTACCAGCACCTTCTGCACGTTGCCGCCGGACATCCGGCGCACGGGGAAGTCGGTGCTGGGGGTGACCACCTCCAGCTCCTTCCAGACCTGCATGGCCAGCTCGTTGGGGTCCTTGCGGTTGACGAAGATGCCCTTGCCCTTTCGCCAGGAGCGGAGCATCATGTTGTCCGTCATGCCCATGGAGCCAACCAGACCCATGCCCAAACGGTCCTCCGGCACGAAGGCCATGGCCACGCCGGCCTTTTTGATCTGCATGGGGGTCTTGCCCACCAGCTCGGAGGCGGGTTTGCCCTCCGGGGTGAACCGGATGGAGCCCTCGGCCACGGGGTGCAGGCCCGCAATGGCCTCCAGCAGCTCCCGCTGGCCGGAACCGGCGATGCCGGCGATGCCCAGAATCTCACCGCCCAGCGCAGTGAAGGAGACGTTGTCCAACCGCTTTACGCCCTCGCCGTCGTAGCAGGTGATGCCCTTCAGGGTCAGGCGGGGGACGGGAGCGTCGTACTTGGGGCGGTCGATGTTCAGGGTCACACTGTGGCCCACCATCATATCCGTCAGGGCCTGCGGATTCGTCTCGGAGGTCTTGACGGTGCCGATGTACTTGCCCTTGCGGAGGACGGCCACCTTGTCGGACAGAGCCATGACCTCGTGGAGCTTGTGGGTAATGATGACGATGGCCTTGCCGTCGGCCTTCATGTTCCGCAGGACGGTGAAGAGCTTCTCCGTCTCCTGCGGGGTCAGCACGGCGGTGGGCTCGTCCAGAATGAGGATATCCGCTCCACGGTACAGGACCTTGACGATCTCCACCGTCTGCTTCTGAGAGACGGACATATCGTAGATCTTCTGAGTGGGGTCGATGTCGAAGCCGTAGCGGTCGCAGATTTCCTTGACCTTGGCGTTGGCGGCCTTGATGTCCAGGCGGCCGCCCTCGTCCAGACCCAACACGATGTTTTCGGCGGCGGTGAACACGTCCACCAGCTTATAGTGCTGATGGATCATGCCGATGCCGTACTGGAAGGAATCCTTGGGGGAGCGGATGGATACGGGCTTCCCCTCTACCAAGATCTCGCCCTCGTCAGGGAAATAGATGCCGGCCAGCATATTCATCAGGGTGGTCTTACCGCTGCCGTTCTCCCCCAGCAGGGAGAGGATCTCGCCACGGTTCAGGGCCAGATTGATGCCATCGTTGGCGACGACGCTGCCGAAACGTTTGGTGATGTTTCTCAGCTCAATGGCGCAAACAGTTTCCAAGGCTGTCATCCTTTCGTTGTGAATTGGGGCGCTGCCGCCCCGGTACGGTTTCCGGACAATATATAATATAAATATGTTATCATAAGCAGCCGAAAAAGTAAATAAAAACTGGGCGTCTGCTATGCAGAAAGTGCCGCTGATTTTTTGGAGAAATCAACAAATCGTCAGGAAAACTAAAAATTTTTTAGATACCACCACGAAAAAAGGGTACGGCTGCCTGTGTGCAGCCGTACCCTTTTTCAGTTTACAGCTTGTTGTCCGCTTGGCTGGGGAGGGAGAGGCTTAGTTGCCGTAGGCGGAGTTCAGCCACTCGATCCCGTCGATCTGCAGGGTGAAGTAGGGGGCGGACTGGAAGTAGGACTCGTGGAAAGCGCCGTCGAACACGGCCTCCTCGGCGTCGGGGGTGAAGTCGCCGTCGGTATCCAGAGCGAAGGCGTGGGTGACGGTCTCACCCTTGACGGTGAACTTGCTGGTATCAAAGACCTGCAGAGTGCCGTCCTTCAGAGCCTTCTCCACCTCGGCCACCTTCTCGGCGGTACCCTTAGCGCAGATCTTCTCGTTCAGGGTGGTCATGACCACGGAGCCGTCGGCAATGCCCTTGCACCAGTCCTGATCGATGGTGCCGCCGTTGAAGACGGTCTCGATGGCGTACTCAAAGTAGGGAGCCCAGTCGATGCGGGTGCCGATCAGGGAGGCATCGGGAGCAACGCCGGTCATGTCGTTGTTGTAGCCGGTATGGAAAGCACCCTTGGTCTGAGCCATGGTGGCGGGGGTGGTGTTATCGGAATGCTGGGAGATCATCACGCAGCCGGCATCGCACAGAGCGGAAGCGGCGTTGGCCTCCTCAGTGGCGTCGGACCAAGAGCCCACGAACTGGACCTTCATGGTGACGGAGGGGCAGACGCTCTTGGCGCCCAGATAGTAAGCGGTGAAGCCGGAAATGACCTCAGCGAAGGAGAAAGCGCCCACGTAGCCGATGACAGCCTGCTCGGCGGTGATGTCACCGTTGTCGATCATCTCCTGCAGCTTCATGCCGGCCACCACGCCGGCCACATAGCGGCCCTCGTAGATGTTGGCGAAGGCATTGTGGGTGTTCTCCAGATCGTCGCTACGGGAGGCACAGTTGGTGCAGCCGATGAACTGGATGTCCTTGTACTCGCTCTTGCCGGCCACCTTCAGCATGAAGGGCTCATGGCCGTAGGAGTTGTTGATGATGAGCTGGCAGCCTTCCTCGGCGCACTCGATGTTGGCGTTGGTGCAGTTGTCGTTCTCGCCCTTGTTGTACTTGACGACCCACTCCACGTTGATGCCCTTGGCAGCCAGTGCCTCGGTAGCGGCTTCCTTACCGCGGATGAAGTTGTAGGTGTAGCCCTGATCGTTCTCGTCGCCGATGCAGATCAGACCGACCTTGATGGTGTTGGTCTTGTCGCCGTCATCGGGTGTGTCGTTGTCGTCCTTGGAGCCGCAGGCCACCAGGCTCAGAGCCATGACCAGCGCAAGGATCAGCGCAAGGATCTTTTTCATTCAATTTTCCTCCTTTAATTGTTGGCAGACGCACATTTGAACCGAAGCTGTACGAATGCTGCGGACAGGGAGGATACCCCTGTCAACTATGCGTTATTATACAGGATTTGCACCGGGATTTCAACGGGGAATGAGGAAAATCACAAATTTACGGCCACCAGCACAAAGAAAGAGGAGAATTTTTGTGAGAATTTATAATGGGCGGAGAAAAACCCGGAGCGGCGATATGGATCTGCACTGTCAGAAATTGGGTAAGCTAATAGGGCGGGGCACATAAGGTGTCCCGCCCTATCAGGGAGGCGATGTGTGTTATAGGTGGACTCTTGTACCGGTTTTGCCCTCGATGCCGTGGGCACGCCCACAGGCTGCCGGCTGCGCCGGGAGCCATGGATCAGACTGTCAGGACGGCCATCGAGGGGCGGAGGTCATTGCGGTGCAAGGGGACAGGGAAGGGGGAAAATCACAGATGCACTCTCGTACCGGTCTTACCCTCGATGCCGTGGGCACGCCCACAGGCTGCCGGCTGCGCCGGGAGCCGTGGATCAGACTGTCAGGACGGCCATCGAGGGAGAGAAGCCCCTGCGGTGCAAGGAGCGGGGGGGGAGAAGGTCACAGATGCACTCTCGTACCGGTTTTGCCCTCGATGCCGTCCTTGGCCTTCTCCAGCAGAGTGATCAGAGCCACACGACCGGGGGCGGACTCGGCGAAGGACAGGGCTGCCTGCACCTTGGGCAGCATGGAGCCGGGGGCGAACTGGCCCTCTGCGATATACTGCCGGGCCAGCTCCGGGGTCAGGTCACTGAGCCACTGCTGGTCGTGCTTGCCGAAGTTGATGGCCACCTTCTCCACGGCGGTGAGGATGATGAGCATATCGGCGTTCAGCAGCTCCGCCAGCTTGGCGGAGGCGAAATCCTTGTCGATGACGGCGGGCGTGCCTATCAGACGGCCGTTGCGGCGCACCACGGGGATACCGCCGCCGCCTACGGTGATGACCACGGTGCCGCTGTCCACCAGCGCCCGGACGGTATTCTTCTCGATGACATCCACGGGCTTGGGGGAGGGGACCACCTGACGCCAGCCACGACCGGCGTCCTCCACCATGGTGCAGCCACGCTGGGCCATGATGCGGTCGGCGGCCACCCTGTCATAGAAGGAGCCGATGGGCTTGGTGGGGTGCTGGAAGGCAGGGTCGTTTTCATCCACCAGCACCTGCGTGACTACGGTGGCCACGTCCTTCCGGAGGCCACGGGCGGTCAGCTCATTGCCGATGGCATTTTGCAGATGGTAACCGATATAGCCCTGACTCATGGCGCCACACTCCGGGAAGGGCATATCCGACTTGATGGCGCCGGCCTCGGCGGCGGTAGAGAGCCCCAGATTGATCATGCCCACCTGCGGGCCGTTGCCGTGGGCAATGATGACCTCGTTGCCGGCGGCGATGAGGTCTACGATGGGCTTAGCGGTCAGGGACACCAGCTCCAGCTGCTGGGCGGCGGTATTGCCCAGGGCGTTGCCGCCTAAGGCGATGACGATGCGTTTGGACATAGCTGTTACCTCAAAACTTTCCTTAGAGTGAAATAGCGGGAGCCGAGGCCCCCGCTATTAGTTTGCCTGATTTAGAAGGATTTACGCTTACCGTTACCCTCATCCATGGCCATCAACGTACGAACGGGGTCCTTCACCTGAGACATGAAGATCATAGCGGCGATGATATAGGGCTTGTAGGAGGCCTGCTTGTACAGAGGCACGATGTAGCGGTCGAAGACGGAGTTGTCCACCTCGCCCTCCTCGCAGCTCAGGCCGGTGATATCGGCGGGCAGGCAGTGCATATACAGCGCCTTGCCGTCACGGGTGAGCTTCATCATCTCCTCGGTGCAGGCCCAGTCCTTATGCTCGGCGTTCTGAGCCAGCAGCTTCTTCTCCAACGCATCGATGCCGGCCTGATCGCCCTTGGCGTACAGCTTGGTGCGCTCCTCCATGGCGGCGAAAGGTGCCCAGCTCTTGGGATAGACGATATCGGCATCTCGGAAGGCTTCCTTCATGTCGTTGGTCTTGTGGAACCGGGAGCCGTACTTCTCGCAGTTCTGGCGGGCGATGGCCTCCACCTCCGGCATGACGTCGTAGCCCTCGGGATGAGCCAGCGTCACATCCATGCCGAAGCGGGTGAACAGGCCGATGACGCCCTGAGGCACGGACAGGGGCTTGCCGTAGCTGGGGGAGTAGGCCCAGGTCATGGCCACCTTCTTGCCCTTCAGGTTCTCCACACCGCCGAAGTAGTGGATGACGTGCAGCATATCGGCCATGCACTGGGTGGGGTGATCCACGTCGCACTGGAGGTTCACCAGCGTGGGGCGCTGCTCCAGAATGCCGTCCCGGTAGCCCTCCTCCAGAGCGTCCATAAAGGTCTTCTGATACTTGTGGCCCTCACCGATATACATATCGTCCCGGATGCCGATGACGTCGGCCATGAAGGACACCATGTTGGCCGTCTCACGGACGGTCTCGCCGTGGGCGATCTGAGACTTCTTCTCGTCCAGCACCTGCTCCTCCAGACCCAGCAGATTGCAGGCGGAGGCGAAGGAGAAGCGGGTACGGGTGGAGTTGTCACGGAACAGGGAGATGCCCAGGCCGGAGTCGAAGATGCGGGTGCTCTTGTTGCGCTCCCGCAGATCCCGCAGGGCGTCGGCCACGGTGAAGATGGCGTCGATCTCGTCGTCGGTCTTGTCCCAGGTCCAGTAGAAGTCGGTTTTGTACATATCGTTGATGTGCAGCGTCTCCAGATGACGTGCCAGCTCAAGCGTCTTGCTCATGGTATTTCTCCTTTGTAATTTTGTAATATTATATGTAGTTGTTTTACTTGATGTCGTTGCCGGTGAGTTCCTGACGGAAGCTGGTGGCGGAGCCGTCCTTGTTCTCGGGCTTATACAGGCCGGGAACGGCGGCGTACAGAGCAGCGCAGGTCACCAGATCCTGCTTCCAGGTGATCTCATTGGGGGCGTGAGCCTGAGACTCGGCACCGGGGCCGAAGCCTACGCAGGGGATGCCGTAGCGGCCCTGAATGGACACGCCGTTGGTGGAGAAGGTCCACTTATCGGTCAGAGGACGGCCGGTGCGGGTGGACATGGCCTTCTCATCGGCGCCGATGCGCTCGGTACCCCACAGGTTGTGGTAGGCATCCACCAGCGCCTGAACATGGGGAGCGGACTCCTTATTGATCCACGTGGGGAAGAAGCACTCGGTTTTGTACACGTGGCCGGTCCATGCGGGACGGTCATACATATACATGGAGACCTTCACGTCCTTGGCGTACTTCTTGCAGGCGGGCAGATCCTCGATCTCCTTCAGGCAGGACTGGTAGGTCTCGCCGGCGGTCATGCGGCGGTCGATGGAGATGGCGCAGCTGTCGGCCACGGCGCAGCGGGAGGGAGAGGTGTAGAAGATCTGGCTGGTGGTGCAGGTGCCACGGCCCAGGAAACGGGCATCCTCCCAGTGCTCGGGATTGTACTTGGGATCCAGCATCTTCACCAGACCCTTGATCTCCACGGAGTCGTCGGCGGGATTTTCGTTGAGATCCCGGACGTTCTGGATGACCTCGGCCATCTTGTGGATGGCGTTGTCGCCACGCTCCGGGGCGGAGCCGTGGCAGGACACACCGTGCATATCCACACGGATCTCCATGCGGCCACGGTGGCCACGGTAGATGCCGCCGTCGGTGGGCTCAGTGGAAATGACGAACTCCACCTTGCTGCGGGCGTCATCGGGACCGTTGAAGTACTCGTTGACGATGGACTGCCAGCACATACCGTCGCAGTCCTCCTCCTGCACGGAGCCCACCACCATGATCTTATAGCCGGCGGGGATGAGGCCCAGATCCTTCATGATCCTGGCGCCGTAGGTGGCGGAGGCCATGCCGCCCTCTTGATCGGAGCCGCCGCGGCCGTAGATGATATCGTCGGTTTCGTAGCCCTGATAGGGGTCGGCCTCCCAGTTGTCCCGGTTGCCGATGCCCACGGTGTCCACGTGGGAGTCCAGAGCGATGATCTTGTCGCCCTCGCCCATCCAGCCGATGACGTTGCCCAGCTTGTCGAACTCGACCTTGTCATAACCCAGAGCCTTCATCTCCTCGGCGATGCGATGCACCACGCCCTTCTCCTCACAGGATTCGGAAGGAATGGCGATCATGTCCCGCAGGAACTTGACCATAGCGGGCTTATAGCCCTCGGCTGCTTTTTTGATGGCTTCGAAATCCATAGTATACCTCCGTTAAAATTTTATGATCGTGACAGACGTATTCAGACAAATTATTTACCCTTACAGCACCATCATACCACAGTCCCGGCAGATGTCAAACAAAAATTCATGAAACCAAAAAGTTTTTCTGAATGAGGCATTGATTTCTGCGAAAAGTGTGGTATCATGTAGCTGTGAAAGATTCAAAACAGGAGGCGGATACATGGAGACAAGACGGCTGGAAACGCTGAAGCAGATCGCCGCCGGTGTGGCGGCCCAGTTCGGAAGCAACTGCGAGGTGGTGATCCACGACGTATCGGGCAACCGGCCGGATCACACCATCGTACACATCGAAAACGGCCACGTATCCGGCCGTAAGGTGGGCGACGGAGCGTCGCAGGTGGTGCTGGACCAATTGGCCCGGCAGGACGAGCAGCCAAAGGATCACCTGTGCTATCTGACCCGTACCCCGGATGGCAAGATCCTCAAGTCCTCGTCGCTGTACATCCGCAACAGCCGGGGCGGCGTGGTAGCCATCTTCTCCATCAACTATGATGTGTCGGGGCTGATGATGATCCAGAACACCATCGGGGAGCTGCTTTCTACCCGTGACAAGGAGCAGACGGAGCCGGAGCGCATCATCAACGTCAACGCTGTCCTCGACGAGCTCATCGACCAGTCGGTGGCCATGGTGGGAAAGCCTGTGGCCCTGATGAACAAGGAGGACAAGGTTCGGGCCATCCAGTTTCTGAACCAGTCGGGGGCCTTTCTGGTGACCAAGTCCGGCGACAAAGTGGCAAAATACTTCGGTATTTCCAAATATACCCTATATTCCTACATCGACGCAAACAAAGACGGAGACAAATGAAACAGGAGGAAAAAACATGATCGATCTGTCCATCAACAAGGTTGGCTTGGAGCATAACATCCAGAAGGCCAAGGAGAACCACATTATCATCCCTACCATTGCTCAGATGCAGAATCCCGATCTGATCCCGGAGAAGATCAAGGCCAAGCTTTCCACCACCGGCCTGTGGGACGTGGATCCCGTGAACCTGTTCCGTATTTCCTGGCACAACGAGGCCAAGGAGAGCGGCGGCCTGTTCCAGGCGGTCCCCAACTATGTGGAGATCCCCACCAAGCTCTCCGGCGTTCCCTGCCGTATCGTTGCCATGTCCGGCAAGTGGTTCCCCACCGGCTGCCACAAGGTGGGCGCTTCCTTCGGCTGCCTGGCTCCCCGTCTGGTGACCGGACAGTTTGACGCCACCTATCATCACGCCGTATGGCCCTCCACCGGCAACTACTGCCGTGGCGGCGCCTTCAACTCCAAGCTGCTGGCCTGCGAGTCCGTGGCCATCCTGCCGCAGGATATGTCCCGTGAGCGCTTTGACTGGCTCAAGAGCATCGCCGGTCAGATCATCGCTACCCCCGGCTGCGAGTCCAACGTCAAGGAGATTTTTGATAAGACCTGGGAGCTGAAGAAGGATCCCACCATGATGATCTTCAACCAGTTCGCTGAGATGGGTAACCCCCTGTGGCACTACAACGTTACCGGCTACGCTCTGGCAGACCTGTTCGAGGCCATCAAGAAGCCCGGCCAGAACTTCGCCGGCGCCTGCTTCACCTCCGGCTCCGCCGGCACCATGTCCGCCGGCGATCTGCTGAAGGAGCGCTATCCCCACCTGAAGCTGGCCGTGGGCGAGGCGCTGCAGTGCCCCACCATTCTGGATAACGGCTTCGGCGGCCACCGCATCGAGGGCATCGGTGACAAGCACATCCCCTGGATCCACAATGTGAAGAACACCGACATGGCCATCGCCATCGACGACGAGGACTCCCAGCGCCTGCTGCGCCTGTTCAACACCCCGGAGGGCAAGCAGTACATGAAGGACGAGCTGGGCATGAGCGCCGAGGAGATCGAGAAGATGAGCTGGCTGGGCATCTCCGGCATCGCCAACGTGCTGTGCTGCATCAAGATGGCCAAGTACTATGAGCTCACCGAGAACGACGTGGTGGCCACCGTCCTCACCGACTCCGCCGTGATGTACGGCAGCCGTATTGAGGAGCTGAACCAGCAGCACGGCGCCTACAACGCCCACGAGGCCGCTCTGGATCACGCCGTGCATATGCTGGGTCTCAAGACCGACAGTATGCTGGAGCTGACCTACACCGAGCGCAAGCGTGTCCACAACCTGAAGTACTACACTTGGGTGGAGCAGCAGGGTATGGACGTGGAGGACCTGAACGCCCAGTGGTACGACACCAAGAACACCTGGGATGCCGTTCACGCTCAGGCCAAGGAACTGGATCAGCTGATCTGCGAGTTCAACGAGGCCACCGGCCTGCTGAAGGCTCTGTAAGCACAGGCTGTCCCACAAGACGCCGCAGGGGCGGGACCTCCGTCCCGCCCCTGCGTGTTATTCCTCTTGGGATAGAATGATCTCCTCGGCCTCCTGCATCCCGGCCACCAGAAGCTCTCTGGCTTCCTGATAGCACTGTTGGTCGATGGCGTCAATGGCGTCTGCGGTCCGGGCGCACAGAACGGTGTAATATGCGGGGAAGCTGTGGCTGCTCTCCAAGCGATCTACCTCCTTTTGACCGGGGGTTCGAATCCCGCACGGCATATGACTTTCGACTATTTTATCGCGCTGTGTTGCAAAATGCAATACATTATGCGGCATTTATTGAAACACAAAATATAGGTACAATTTGTCATGTAAAAAAGTCGACAAGGAGTGCCTGCCATGCGTAAATTCAAGATCCCCAGCCCACCCAGCTCTACCACGAAATCCATCCGATTCCCTAACGACGTCATCGGGGAGGTGGAAGAGGCCATCCAGGGAACGGACTGCACCTTCAATGCCTTTGTGGTGGAGGCGGTGCGGGTGGCGCTGGAAAATTTACGGGAAGAAGACTGAATCTGATACAACGAGATCTTATACAACGAGGTGTCACCATGAAAAACGTGAAATACGGCAAGTGCGTCCGCTGCGGCAAGACCTATGAAGCCACTCCGGACCTGACCAACTGCCAGTGCGGCGGTATTCTGGACATCGTCTATGACTACGACTACATCAAGTCTGTCCTCACCAAGGAGAAGCTGGCTCGGCGGGAGAACCGCTCCATGTGGCGCTACCGGGAGCTGCTGCCGGTGGAGGAGACTACCCCCGACACCCCTCTGCGAGTGGGCTGGAGCCCCCTGTATGACGAGCCCAATCTGGCCCGTGCACTGGGTATCCGCAAGCTGTGGGTAAAGGATGACGGCCAAAACCCCACGGCCTCCCTGAAGGACCGGGCCAGCGCCATGGCCGTGGCCAAGGCCCATGAGGCGGGCGCCAAGACCATCGCCTGCTCCTCTACCGGCAACGCCGCCAGCTCTCTGGCGGGCAACGCCGCCGCTGCGGGCTTCAAGACCTATATCTTCGTGCCGGAGCGGGCCCCCAAGGGCAAGGTGGCCCAACTGATGATCTTCGGGGCCAATGTCATCTCTGTCAAGGGCAACTACGAGGAGACCTTCAAGATGTCCGCCGAGGCCATCGAGAAGTACGGCTGGTACAACCGCAACGCTGCCATCAACCCGTATCTCTCCGAAGGGAAAAAGACCGTGGCCCTGGAGATCGCCGAGCAGCTGAACTGGGAGATGCCGGACTATCTGGCTATCTCCGTGGGCGACGGCTGCACCATCGCCGGCGTGTGGAAGGGCTTCAAGGATCTGTATGCCATCGGCTTCATCGACAAGCTGCCCCGGCTCATCTCCGCCCAGTCCTACGGCTGCTATCCCATCAACCGGGCCATTCAGGAAAATAAGCCGTGGGAGCCCATGGAGGAGAACACCATTGCCGACTCCATCTCCGTGGGTGTACCCCGCAACGCCGACAAGGCACTGGCGGCCATTCGGGAGTCCAAGGGCCTTGCTATCTGCGTCACCGACGAGGAGATCCTGGCGGCGCAGCGGCTGCTGGGCCGCACCTGCGGCGTGTTCGGTGAGCCTGCCGGTGTCACCGGTACGGCGGCGCTGAAGAAGGCCTGTGAGCAGGGTCTCATCGAGAAGGATGCCACGGTGGTATCGGTGGTCACCGGCAACGGCCTGAAGGACGTGGCCAACGCCATCAAGTCCGCCGGGGAGCCTCTGCACATCGAGCCGGATCTGGATCTGATGGTGAAGGGCTTTGCTCAGCGGGGCATCACCGTGGAATAAGCGGTCTCATGAAATAAAACAGCCTGCTGTGTGCAAGGAATGTGCGCAGCAGGCTGTTTTTTCATAGATGGACCATTTTTTGCGATTTTTCTTGAAAATATACCGGGATAAGGGTATAATATCCTTGGTTATTTATACACGAGAATCGTTTGGAAAGGAAGGACCGGTATGTATCAGGTAGGCGACCGGGTGGTTCACCCCATGCACGGGGCGGGGATCATCGAAAGTATCGTGCAGGAACGGCTGGGCGGACAGCTGGGCAGCTACTACGTGTTCCGAATGCCCTCCGGCGGGCTGACGCTGAAGATCCCCACAGGCAGCTGCGGGGCCATCGGCGTCCGGGCCCTGTCCACCTCCGGTCGCATCCGGGAGGTGCTGGGTGCCATTCCGGGGCTGGAGATCGACCGCACCACCAACTGGAACCGACGCTATCGGGAGAACCTGAACCGGCTGAAGAGCGGCGACCTGCTGGAGGTGGCCCGTGTCATCAAGGGCCTTATGTGGCGGGACCGGGAGAAGGGCCTTTCCAACGGTGAGCGCAAGATGCTCCACAGCGCCAAACAAATATTGGTATCCGAGGTGGTGCTGGTGGAGGGACATACCTATCCCGATGCGGAGCAGCGCGTTGAGCAGGCCATGATGACGGGGGCGAAGAACGAATGAAGCTATTTGATCGGCTGGGGAAGCTGCGGGATAGGCGCCGCCCCTACTGTACCATGATCGTACCGGCGGCGGGGGAATCCCGGCGCATGGGCGGCGGCAACAAGCTGCTGCTGCCGCTGGAGGGGGAGCCGGTGCTGGCCCACACCCTCCGGGCCATCGACGCCGCCACGCTGGTGGATGAGATCATACTGTCCACCCGGACGGAGTGTCTGGCGGAGATGGCGGAGCTGTGCCGGCGCTGCGGACTGCAAAAGCCCGTGCGTGTGGTGGTGGGCGGTGAGACCCGCACCCACTCGGTGCTGGCGGCGGCGCTGGAGGCCAACAAAAAGGCCCGGCTCATCGCTGTACATGACGGGGCAAGGCCCCTGATCCGCCCGGAACAGATCGACGAGCTGATCCGCTTCGGGGAGCGCACCTATGCCGCCGCCCCGGCGGTGCCGGTGTCGGATACCATCAAGCGGACGGAGCCGTCCACGGGCCGGGTGCTGGAGACACCGGACCGGGCGGCCCTCTTTGCCGTGCAGACGCCGCAGGTGTTTCAGGCGGAGCTGCTGAAGGCGGCGCTTCAGTCGGCGGTGAACGCCGAGGTGACTCTGACGGACGACTGCTCCGCTGTGGAGCGGCTGGGCAAGGAGGTCTATCTCACCGCCGGGGATCCGGAGAACATCAAAATCACTAGGCCGCTGGACCTGCGTCTGGCGGAGGCCATTCTGGCCGAGAGGAGGAAACAGGCATGACAGGACTGCGGGTAGGACACGGGTACGACGTCCACCGTCTGGCACAGGGAAGGCCTCTGATCTTAGGCGGTGTTACCATCCCGTGGGAGAAGGGGCTGGACGGCCACTCCGATGCGGACGTGCTGACCCATGCGGTGATGGATGCCCTGCTGGGCGCTGCCGGTTTGGATGATATCGGGAGACTGTTCCCGGACTGCGACAATGCCTTTCTGAACATCTCCAGCCTGACGCTGCTGGAGCGGGTGATGAAGGCCCTGACGGAGCAGGGGTGGCAGGTGGTAAATATCGACGCCACGTTGGTGGCGCAGGCCCCAAAGATCGCCCCCTACCGGCAGGAGATGCGCTGTGCGCTGGCCCGGACGCTGGGTATCCGGCCGGAGCAGGTGAACGTCAAGGCCACCACGGAGGAGCATCTGGGCTTCACCGGCGAGGGACTGGGGATATCCGCCCACGCCGTGGCGCTGATCCAGCGGGCGGAGAGCTGATCCGTAAGCGATAAAAAAGAGGAGGACGAGCTGTCCTCCTCTTTTTGTATGGCGGATACCGCACCGGAGGAGGCGCTTTCACATAGAATGTCCCGTGAGGAGGAGTGCAGAATGAACGAGATTCTTTTCATCGCCCGCTCCGTCACCCATGCCCAGCGTATGGTGCGGGCGTTGGAGCAGTGCGGCATCCGCAGCTTCCTGTTCCGGGCCCCGGCGGGGCTTACCGGCGGCGGATGCAGCTATGCGGTGAAGGTGCGGGGTCAGTGGCAGCAGGAGGCCCAGACGTGCTTACAGACAGCGGGGCTGACGCCCCTTGGCATATATGAACGGACGGATAGCGGCTGGCAGGAGGCGGGGACATGATCTATCTGGACGCTGCGGCCACCACGCTGGAAAAGCCGCCCCAGGTGCGGCAGGCCATGGCGCAGGCGGCGACAGAGCTGTCCACTCCCGGACGGGGCAGCCATCCCGCCGCCCGCCGGGCGGAGGAGACGGCCTTCCGGTGTCGGGCCGAGGCGGCGGCGCTATTCGGCGTGCCGTCGCCGGAGAATGTGGTGTTCACCATGAACGCTACCCACGGGTTGAATATCGCCATCCGGTCGCTGGTGGTTCCCGGCAGCCGGGTGGTGATCTCCGGCTATGAGCACAACGCCGTCTGCCGCCCCCTGTATGCCATACCGGAGGTGCGCCTGACGGTGGTGGATGCGCCGCCCTTCCGGCGGGAGCAGGCGGCGGAGGAGTTCCGACGGGCCATTCTGGCCGGGGCGGATGCGGTGATCGTCAACCATGTGTCCAACGTGTTCGGCTGCGTCCAGCCGCTGGAGGAGATCGCCGGAGTCTGCCGCAGCCGGGGTGTGCCGCTGCTGGTGGACGCCTCCCAATCGGCAGGGACGCTGCCCCTGCACCTGACGGAGCTGGGGGCGGCCTTCATTGCCATGCCGGGCCACAAGGGGCTTTACGGCCCCCAGGGGACGGGGCTGCTGCTGTGCGGCGAACGGCCCGCCCGGCCGCTGCTGCTGGGCGGCACGGGAAGCGCCTCCCGTGACCGGCAGATGCCCCCGACCCTGCCGGATCGTCTGGAGGCCGGCACCCACAATATGCCGGGCATCGCCGGGCTGTTGGAGGGACTGCGGTTCGTCCGCCGACGGACGCCGGAGGCCATCGCCTGCCGGGAGCGGCAGCTGGCGGCGGAGGCGGTGCGCCGCCTGAAGGCCCTGCCGGGGGTGGAGGTATTCACGCCCGCAAACGGCCCCCATCCCACCGGTGTGGTGTCCTTCCGGGCGGCGGGCCGGGACTGCGAAGAGCTGGCGGAGGCGCTGGGACGCCGGGGTATCGCCCTGCGGGCGGGGCTTCACTGTGCGCCGCTGGCCCACCGCACGGCGGGGACACTGGACACCGGCACGGTGCGCCTGAGCCTTTCCGACTTCAACACTCCGGCGCAAATAGAAAAGCTGGCGCAGGAGCTGCACCAGCTTTTTCGTGAGACTGTCAGATAGAGGAGCTGCTTACGACCGGCCCTCCAGATACCCGAAGTGTTGGGCGAAGAGAGCGTCCCCGGCGGCGTGCAGATCGGCACAGAAGGCGGTGTAGGCATCCAGCAGGAGCACCGCCTCCTCCGTCAGCTGCGCTCCACCGCCGCTCCTTCCCCCCACGGAGGTATGCAGCAGCTGGACGCCCAAGATCCGCTCCGAGGACTTGACGATGGTCCACGCCTTGGAGTAGGCCATGTTCATGGCCTTGGCCGCAGAGCGCAGAGAATGAAACTCCTGCACATGGCGCAGCAGCTGGGCGACGCCCGGACCGAAGCACTTCTCCCCGGCGAACAGGCGGACGGTATTCCGATACGATAATTTCTCTTCCATGTGCTCATTGTAGCAGACTTGCCGCCTGCCGTCAATGGAAACCGCCGTCTAGGGATGGAAATTAGCGATAGCGGGGCGGTACGTTGGCTTTCCTCCATACCGGGGTGATTGACGAAAACGGGAAAACGTGTTATCCTCATAAAAAGAGAACGGATGGAGGAAAAACGATGCTGGTACTGATCCGGGGAGCGGGGGATATCGCCACAGGCATTGCGATGCGCCTTTGGAGGGCCGGCGTGCAGGTGGTTATGACGGATCTGCCCCAGCCCACGGCCATTCGCCGCACCGTGTGCTTCTCGCAGGCCATCGTGCTGGGGGAGACGCAGGTGGAGGATGCCACGGCCCGCCGGGCAGAGGACATCCTTCAGGCCCGAAGGATCTGTGCGGCGGGAGAGATCTCCGTGCTGGCGGACCCGGAGCTGCGGTGCCGGGAGGAACTGCGGCCGGATGCGCTGGTGGATGCCATTCTGGCCAAGCGGAATCTGGGTACCCGCATCACCGATGCACCGGTGGTGGTAGGCGTAGGGCCGGGCTTCACCGCAGGGGAGGACTGCCATGCGGTGGTGGAGACCATGCGGGGCCATACGCTGGGCCGGGTCATCTATCGGGGCAGCGCCCTGCCCAACACCAGCATACCGGGACTCGTCGGCGGCTTCGCCGGGGAGCGGGTGCTGCGTGCTCCGGCAGACGGCATCCTGCACCAGCTGGCGGACATCGGGGTCACGGTCTCTGAGGGAGATGTGGTGGCCACGGTGGAGGGGCAGCCCATGCGCTGCACCATCAGCGGCGTGCTGCGGGGCATCCTGCCGGAGGGAACGCTGGTGTTCCGGGGCATGAAGGCCGGAGATGTGGATCCCCGTGGCAAACGGGAATATTGTGATACGGTATCGGACAAGGCGCTGGCCGTAGGCGGCGGTGTGCTGGAGGCGGTGCTGGCTCTGTCCGGGAAATTGAAGGAGGAACCATAACGTGGAAGAGAATGTAAAACTGACGAAGCTGGCCAAGTGCGCCGGCTGCGGGGCCAAGGTGGGCGCCGGTGTGCTGGCGCAGCTGCTGGAGGGTATCCAGGTCCACAAGGATCCCAATCTACTGGTGGGCTTTGATAAGAGCGACGACGCCTCGGTGTATAAGGTATCGGACGAGCTGGCGCTGGTGCAGACGCTGGACTTTTTCCCGCCCATTGCCGACGATCCCTATACCTTTGGCCAGATCGCAGCCACCAACGCCCTGTCGGATATCTATGCCATGGGCGGTGACCCCAAGCTGGCCCTGAACATCATGTGCGTGCCGGAGGATATGCCCAAGGACACGGTGCATCAGATCCTCCGGGGCGGCTATGAGAAGGTTTATGAGGCGGGCGCCCTCATCACCGGCGGCCACAGCATCTTCGACGACGAACCCAAGTACGGCTTGTCCGTCACGGGCTTCGTCCATCCCGACAGGATCCTCACCAACAGCGGTGCCAAGGAGGGGGATGTGCTGCTGCTGACCAAGCCCATCGGCATCGGCATCCTCACCTCCGCCATGAAGGCCGATCTCTGCTCCAAGGAGAGCACGGAGTTGGCCATGCGCCTGATGACCACCCTGAACAAGAACGGCCGGGACGCCATGGTGAAGTACCGAGTCCATGCCTGCACCGACGTGACGGGCTTTGCCCTTATGGGCCACTTGCTGGAGATGGCGCAGGGCAGCGATCTGCGGGCCGAGGTGGAGGTGTCGGCGGTGGACCTGATCCCGGAGGCGCTGGAGTTTGCCCGCATGGGTGTGCTCCCGGCGGGGATGTACCGCAACCGTACCTTTGCCGAGCAATGGGTGGATGCCGGACAGACGGAGATCGCCGTACAGGATATGCTGTATGACCCCCAGACCTCCGGCGGCCTGCTGATGGCCGTGGATCCGGCGGACGCCGATGCGCTGCTGGCGGAGCTGAAGGGCGCCGTGCCCAGCGCCCAGCGGGTGGGCATTATGCGCCGTTATGAGGGCGGCGCCCGCATCGTGCTGCACTGAAAAGGAAATCATAGCACAGGGCTTTCTTTTCCGAAGGCCCTGTGCTATACTGCTGTTATCGGCCCCGTGATCTGCGGGAGGAACAAGGAGGAACTGTCATGGAAACCTACGGATTGGAGCAGCTGGGCATCATCAACACGGCGGCGGTACATCGCAACCTGACCCCGGCCCAGCTGACGGAGCACGCTCTGCGCCGGGGAGAGGGAACCCTGTCTGCCACCGGGGCGCTGGTGGTAAAGACCGGGAAGTACACCGGGCGCAGCGCCAACGATAAGTTCATCGTGGACACCCCGGCGGTACACGACGATATCGCATGGGGCAAGGTGAACCGCCCCATGGAAAAGGAGAAATTCGACGCTATTTTCGCCAAGGTCACGGCGTATCTCCAGAATAAGGAGGTCTACGTCTTTGACGGCTTCGCCGGGGCAGACCCCAAGTATACCAAGTCCTTCCGCATCGTCAACGAGCTGGCCAGCCAGAACCTGTTCATTCATCAGCTGCTGCGCCGGCCCACGCCGGAGCAGCTGGCGGACTTTACGGCGGACTACACCATCGTGGCCGCCCCCGGCTTCAAGTGCGTCCCGGAGATCGATGGCACCCACAGCGAGGCCGCCATTCTGGTGGACTACGAGGCGCATCTGGTGGTGATCTGCGGCACCCGCTACGCCGGCGAGATCAAGAAGTCGGTGTTCTCCGTCATGAACTACATCCTGCCCAAGCAGGGGGTATTCCCCATGCACTGCTCCGCCAACATCGGAACGGACGGCGACTCCGCCGTGTTCTTCGGCCTCTCCGGCACCGGTAAGACCACCCTCTCCGCCGACCCTGACCGCAAGCTCATCGGAGACGACGAGCACGGCTGGGCCGATGACTCCGTCTTTAACTTCGAGGGCGGCTGCTACGCCAAGTGCATCAACCTCTCTGCGGAGGGGGAGCCGGAAATCTACAACGCCATCAAATTCGGCGCATTGGTGGAGAATGTGGTCATGGATCCCGATACACGGGAGTTCGACTTCGACGATGACTCGCTGGCGGTGAACAGCCGGGTGGGCTACCCGGTGGAGTATATCCCCAACGCAGAGCTCTCCGGCATGAGCCCCAGTGTCCCCAAGACGGTGATCTTCCTTACCGCCGACGCCTACGGCGTGCTGCCCCCTATCAGCAAGCTGGATAGGAATCAGGCTATGTACTACTTCGTCTCCGGCTTTACCAGCAAGGTAGCGGGGACGGAGATCGGCGTCACCGAGCCGGTACCCACTTTCTCTACCTGCTTCGGTGAACCCTTCCTGCCGCTGGATCCCTCCGTTTATGCCGCCATGCTGGCGGAGAAGGTGGAGAAGGCCGGGGCCAAGGTGTATCTGGTGAACACAGGCTGGAACGGCACCGGTCAGCGCATGAAGCTGCGCTATACCCGTGCCATGGTGACGGCGGCCCTTACCGGCGCCATCGAGAAGGCGGACTTCGTCACCGATCCCACCTTCGGCGTTCAGGTACCCACGGCCATCGAGGGCGTGCCCAGTGAGCTGCTGATCCCGGAGAATACATGGGCGGACAAGGAGGCCTACCGGGCCGCCTGCCGCAAGCTGGCAAGCTCCTTTGTGGAGAACTTCAAGAAGTACACCCGCATGAGTGCTGAGGTGGTGGCCGCAGGCCCTAAGGTGGAGTGAGCCATGATCGAGCTGAAAATTCTGCTGGACGAGGTGGACTACCGCTCCCTGTCAGAGGTGCTGATCCCGGCACTGGCGGAGAGCATGGCCAAGGATGGCGGCGTGCTGGGAGGGATGCTGTCCCAGAACAAGGAGCTGGCGGCCTCCATGGCCCGGACGGTGCTGGATAAGATGCCGCAGGAGAAGAAGGATGAACTGCTGGTGCAGCTGCTGAACCGGAACCGGGACAAGCTGCTGGAAAAGGGCAGGACCTTGGCCGCCGAGAACGGCGTGCGCCTCCAGCTATGCGACGTGTCCGCCAGAAAATTCTGACCCATGACCGCTTTATCCCCATAAGGAAAGGACCCCCGGCCGTCGGCCGGGGGTCCTTGAGCCTGTCAAAAGAGGGGGAGCCTTTCGTCAACGGGGCGGAAGGGTGTGTGCGGGAAACCCGGAAGGGTGTCCTGCACGATGATGATCCCCATTTTTCAGAGCTTTTTGAAGCTCTGAAAAATGCCTCAGCGTGGCGAAAAGTCTTTTCGACACGCTGAAAGGACCCCCGGCCGTCGGCCGGGGGTCCTTGTATCGATTGCGGCGTTTCGCTGTTGTTACTTTTTCAGCGCCTGCACGGCAGCCCGGAGGGCGTCCACGTTCTCCTGAGTGGTGGCCCAGCTGGCACAGAAGCGCACGCCGGAGTGGGTGGGATCGGTGCGCTCCCAGTACTCATAGCCGAAGTTCTTCCCCAGAATGGACAACTCCTCATCGGGCATAATGGGGTACTGCTGGTTGGTGGGGGAGTCGAACAGCAGAGGATACCCGGCGGAGACGAAGATATCCCGGATCTGATAGGCCATCTCGTCGGCGTGGCGGGAAATTCTGAAATACAGATCGTCAGTGAACAGGGCGTCGAACTGGATGCCCAGCAGACGGCCCTTGGCCATGCGGCCGCCCCGCTGCTTCATGATGAAGCGGAAGTCCTTCTTCAGAGCCGGGTTCATGATGACCACGGCCTCACCGAACAGAGCACCGACCTTGGTGCCGCCGATGTAGAACACGTCGCACAGGTGGGCGATCTCCGGCAGGGTCAGGTCAGCACCGTCGGCCATGACGCCGTAGCCCAGCCGGGCGCCGTCGATGAACAGGGGCAGGCCGTACCGGCGGCACACGTCGTACAGCTCCGTCAGCTCCGCCTTGGAGTAAAGGGTGCCTCCCTCGGTGGGATAGGAGATGTAGACCATGCCGGGCTGGACGATGTGCTCCGTGGACTCGTCGTTTCTGTGCCACTCTACATACTCCTGCACCTGCTGGGCCGTGATCTTGCCGTTGGTGGTGGGCAGGGTGATGACCTTGTGGCCGGTGGACTCGATGGCACCGGCCTCGTGACAGTTGATGTGTCCGCTGACGGCGCACAGCACGCCCTGCCACGGACGCAGCACGGCGGCGATGACGGTGGTGTTGGTCTGGGTGCCGCCCACCAGGAAGTGGACGTCGGCCTCCGGAGCCTGACAGGCGTTCTGGATCTTGACCCGTGCGGCGGCGCAGTACTCGTCCTCGCCGTAGCCTACGGTCTGGACCATGTTGGTCTCGTTGAGCTTTGCCATGAGGGCGGGGTGTGCGCCCTCCAGATAGTCACTGTTGAAATAGATCATGACAGTGTCTCCTTTCCACGTACAGTACATCCATTTTACCCCACCGGAGGTCGGGTGTAAAGCCCAAAATGCACTTTCCCGCCAAATAGGGCGGCGGTTTTCTCACAAAAGCGATTGAACTGACCGGGAAAAAGGAGTATAATGAACTGAATTAACTCATTTGCTGTTTTAGGAGGCTTTGCCTTATGACTTTACAGGAATATCTCACCTCACTGCGGCATAAGACCGTGGCGGTCATCGGCATCGGCGTCAGCAATACGCCGCTGCTGCGCCGCCTGCTGGCCGAGGGTATTGCCGTCACCGCCTGTGACAGAAGCAGCCGGGAGAAGCTGGGTCCTCTGGCCGATGAGCTGGAGGCCGCCGGAGCCACGCTCCATCTGGGGGAGGGGTATCTGGACGGCCTGACGCAGGACGTTATCTTCCGCACACCGGGCCTGCGGCCGGACGTGCCGCAGCTGCTGGCGGCGCAGCGGCAGGGTAGTACCCTCACCAGCGAGATGGAGGTGTTCTTTCAGGTCTGCCCCTGCCACATGATCGCCGTCACCGGCAGCGACGGCAAGACCACCACCACCACCATCATCGCAGAGCTGCTGAAGGCGGCGGGCAGAACCGTCCACGTGGGCGGCAACATCGGTCAGCCCCTGCTGTGTCAGGCGGATGATATGGAGCCGGAGGACTGGGCGGTGCTGGAGCTGTCCAGCTTCCAGCTGATGACCATGGATCGTAGCCCCCATATCGCCGTGGTGACCAATCTGGCCCCCAACCATCTGGACGTCCACAAGGACATGGCGGAGTATGTGGCGGCCAAGGAGAACATCTTCCGCTATCAGTGCCCCGGCGACATCGCCGTGTTCAATCAGGACAACGACATCACCCGTCAGCAGGCCGGGCGGGCTGTGGGGACTGTCCGCCTCTTCAGCCGGCGGTCCGAGCCGGAAGAGGGCGTGTTCCTCCGGGGGGAGGATATCCTCTGCCGCCATAACGGACAGGAGCGCCGGATCATGACCACGGCGGACATCCGCCTGCCGGGCGTTCACAATGTGGAGAACTACATGGCGGCTATCGCCGCCGTGGAGGGCCTGGTGCCGGACGGGATCATCCGGGACTTCGCCCGCACCTTCAACGGCGTGGAGCATCGCATCGAGCTGGTACGTACCTATCACGGGGTGCGGTACTATAACGACTCCATCGCCTCCAGCCCCTCCCGCACCATTGCCGGGCTGCGCTCCTTCCCGGAGCAGGTCATTCTCATCGCCGGGGGCTATGATAAGCACATTCCCTTTGACGTGCTGGGGCCGGAGATCGTGGAGCATGTGAAGCTGCTGGTGCTGTGCGGTGCCACCGCAGGAAAGATCCGTGCCGCCGTGGAGCAGGCGCCCGGCTATCGCCCCGACCACCCGGAAATTCTGGAGGTGACGCCCTTCCAACGTGCCGTAGAGGCTGCCCGTGACCGGGCGCAGCCCGGCGACGTGGTGACGCTGTCCCCGGCCTGCGCCGCCTTCGACCAGTTCAAAAACTTCATGGAGCGGGGCAAGACCTTCAAGGCCATCGTCAACGGCTGGCAGGAGTAAGCACCCCGTCGCCCCTCCCGGCATACACTGGAGCGAGGGAGGTGCGTGCCGTGAAGAGACTGCGCTATGTGCGCCTGTCCGCCGGACGACGGGCGGCCATCTGGGGCGTTTTCCTGCTGGCGGCGGTGATGGGCCTTATGTGTGTGGCCGTGCTGCATATGAAGCCCATCCTCACCAATCTGGCGGCGGCCAGCGTCTCCAATACCGTCAACCGCATCGTGGTCACGGCGGTCTATGACGCTGTCAGCGCAGGGGAGGTGGACTACGACGATCTGGTGCATCTGGAGAAGGATCAGAGCGGCCATGTGGCGGCGGTACGCAGCGACATGGCAGCTTTCAACCGCCTGCAAAGCCGCATTGCAGACAGCATCCTCCAGCGGCTGTCGGAGGTGTCCACACGGGAGCTGGAGATCCCTGTGGGAACGCTGACAGGCTCCTCGCTGCTGGCGGGGCGTGGCCCCTGCATCCGTATCCGGATGCAGGCTGTGGGCTCCACCACCGCCAAGCTCCGCAACGCCTTTACGGCGGCGGGCATCAACCAGACCAAGCATCAGATCCTGCTGGATGTCACCGTGCAGATGAGTATTCTCCTGCCGGGCTTTCGCACCTCCACCCAAGTCTCCAATGAGATCACCGTGGCGGAGACCATCATCATCGGCAGCGTACCGGATACCTACACCTATTTCAGCACCATGCCGGAGGAGACGGAGCAGTACGCTGAGGACTATATCATGAACAACGGATAAGGGGACGACTATGGATTATCGGGAAGAAATGAAACAGCTGCGGGACACCCTCAACGCCCACGGCTACCGCTACTACGTGCTGGACGATCCGCAGATCTCCGACTATGAATACGACCATATGCTCCGCCGCCTGGAGGATCTGGAACGGGAGCACCCGGAGGAGATCACCCCGGACTCCCCCACCCAGCGGGTGGGCGGACCCATCCTGACCCAATTTCAGGAGGTGGAGCACCCCGTCCCTCTGGAGAGCTTGCAGGATGTGTTTGACGGCGGGGAGGTGGAGGAGTTCCTGACTCATATCCGGGAGACCTTCCCGGATGCCGAATACAGCGTGGAGCCTAAGGTGGACGGCCTGTCCGTGGCGCTGGAGTATCGGGACGGCGTGTTCGTCCGTGGTGCCACCCGAGGCGACGGCCGCATCGGGGAGGACGTGACGGAGAACCTGCGAACCATCCGCTCCATCCCCATGACCCTGCCGGAGAAGCTGCCCCGGCTCATCGTCCGGGGCGAGGTGTACATGGCCCGCTCCGTCTTTGAAGAACTGAACCGCCAACGGGAGATCGAGGGAAAGCCCCTCATGGCCAACCCCCGCAACGCCGCCGCCGGCTCCCTGCGGCAGCTGGACCCCAAGATCGCCGCCCGGCGGCGGCTGGATATCGCCGTATTCAACCTCCAGCTGGCAGAGGGACGGACGTTTTCCACCCATACCGAGACCATCGACTATCTGGCCTCCCAGCAGTTCAAGACCATCTCCTACCGCCGTCTGCGGGCCGGGGAGGAGATCATGGAGGAGATCCATCGTCTCAACGATACCCGCATGGAGCGGCCCTTTGACATGGACGGGGCCGTCATCAAGCTCAACAGCCTGTCGGAACGGGAGACGCTGGGCAGCACCGCCAAGTGTCCCCGCTGGGCCATCGCCTATAAGTACCCCCCGGAGCAGAAGGAGACGGTGCTGCGGGATATCGTGGTACAGGTGGGCCGCACCGGCGTGCTGACCCCCAAGGCGGAGCTGGAGCCGGTGCGTCTGGCGGGGACCACCGTCACCTTCGCCACCTTACACAATCAGGATTACATCACCCAGAAGGATATCCGCATCGGGGATACCGTGGTGGTGCAGAAGGCCGGGGAGATCATCCCGGAGATCGTCTCCGTGGTGCCGGGCAAGCGTCCCGCCGGGGCGCAGCCCTACTATCTGCCCCATACCTGCCCCGTCTGCGGAGCGCCGGTGGAGCGGGACGAGGATGGCGCAGCCCTGCGCTGCACCGGGGCGGAGTGTCCCGCTCAGCGTCTGCGGCACCTGACCCACTTCGCCAGCCGCAATGCCATGGACATCGACGGGCTGGGGCCGGCGGTGATGAACCAGCTCATCGAGAACGGGCTGGTCAAGACCCCCGCCGACCTCTACGACCTGACCCCGGCGGACCTGAAGCCGCTGGAGCGCATGGGGGACAAGTCCGCTGCCAACGCCGTGGCCGCCATCTATCAGAGCAGGGAGAACGACCTGTGGCGGCTGATCTTTGCGCTGGGCATCCGTCAGGTGGGAGAGAAGGCCGCCAAGACGCTGGCCGCCCACTTCGGCACCATGGACGCCCTGCTCTCCGCCACGGAGGAGGAGCTTACCGCCATCGCCGACGTAGGCCCCATCACTGCCGGCTATATCCGCCAGTGGGTGGAGAGCCCCCAGTCCCGTGACCTGCTGGAGCGGCTCCGGGCGGCGGGAGTGAACATGACCTGCCGGGAGGAGCAGACGGATCGCCGCTTCGCCGGTATGACCTTCGTGCTCACCGGTGCGCTGGAGAAATTCACCCGTGAGGAAGCGGGGGAGATGATCGAGCGCCGGGGCGGTAAGGCCGCCTCCTCGGTGTCCAAAAGGACCACCTATGTGGTGGCGGGAGCCAATGCCGGGTCCAAGCTGCGTAAGGCGCAGGAGCTGGGCGTACCGGTGCTGACAGAGGATGAATTTCTGGCACTGCTGGGTGCGCCGGAGGAAAATAAGACAGTGTAAGACAGGAGGTATTATATGGCACGTCAAACCAACACCCGCCTGCGGGAAAAAGTGATCTACAGCGTTTTTGTACGTAACCATACCAAGGAGGGTACCTTTCAGGCGCTGGAGGGCGATCTGGATCGTCTGGCGGCGCTGGGTACGGACATCATCTGGCTCATGCCCATCCATCCCATCGGGGAGGCAGGCCGCAAGGGGACGCTGGGCAGCCCCTACGCCATCCGGGACTTCCGGGGCATCAACCCGGAGTACGGTACGCTGGGGGACTTCATGCATCTGGTGGGGGAGATCCACAAGCGTGGCATGAAGTGCATCATCGACGTGGTATATAACCACACCTCCCCGGATTCCATTCTGGCCACCGGTCACCCGGAGTTCTTCCTCCGGGACGAGGCGGGGAACCCCATCCGCAAGGTGGCGGACTGGTCCGATGTAGTGGATCTGGATTACAGCAACCGTGAGCTGTGGAAGTACCAGATCGAGACTCTGAAAATTTGGGCGGAGATCGTGGACGGCTTCCGCTGCGACGTGGCCAGCGCCGTTCCTCTGGCCTTCTGGCGGGAGGCACGGGAGCAGGTGGAGCGGGTGCGCCCCGGCTGCATCTGGCTGGCCGAGAGCGTCCATGCCGCCCACACGATGGCCATGCGCCGGGCGGGCTACTACTGCGCCGCCGACACGGAGCTGTATGATGCCTTTGATATCACCTACGACTACGATATCTGGCCCTATTTCGAGGGCTGCTTCCAGCCCACCGGCACTCTCCGGGAGTATACGGCGCTGGTGAACTTTCAGGAGAGCGAGTACCCAGCGGGCTATGTGAAGCTGCGGTGCCTGGAGAACCACGACCAGCCCCGCTTTGCCTCCCGTGTGGACTCCGACGAGGCTCTGCGGAACTGGCTGGCGCTGCTGTACTTTGAAAAGGGAACCACCCTGCTCTACAGCGGACAGGAGTACGCTCCCCGCCACCGGGTGGATCTCTTTAACGCCGACGATGCCTACTGCGATATGCGGCTGGACCTCCAGCCCTATCTCAAGCAGCTGCGCCAGATGAAGCGCACCCTACCCATGTCCGCCTGCTTCCAGCTGGAGGCGGTAGAGGAACGGGCTGTGGTGGGCCGCTATGACGGGCCGGAGGCCCGTGTTCGGGGCATCTTCGACCTGAAGAACGCCGGCGGCAGTGTGGCCGTAGATCTGCCCGACGGCACCTACACCGACCGCATCACCGGCCGGGAGGTCACCGTCTCCGGCGGCACCTTCGATTTGGCGCAGGCCCCAGCGGTCATCGGCTGATTTGCCCCATCGGCACAAAAGCAGGCACTGCATCCCGGCAGAATTGGAGAATTTACATTGACAATTCTGTAACACATGGTAAAATAAAAATACGTTGACGGGGTGTCTGCGCCCTGTCCGGGTGACAGGACCCGTGCGGGCGGGGCGGAGGCTCCGCCCGCCGTTTCTGCACGGTTCTGTTAAAGAAAAGACGATCTATCATATCCCGAAACACAGAAAAGAGGAACGCTATGGCTATACCCTTCCAATATGAATCGGAATATAAGCGCAAGCTCTGCACCCCGGACGAGGCCGCCCGTGTGGTCAAGAGCGGCGACTGGCTGGATATCAGCATGGGCTGTGCCTTCCCGTCTCTGATGGATGCCGCCATTGCCAAACGCAAGGAGGAGCTCTACGGTGTGAAGATCCGTGGCTACCTGATCCAGCAGCCCATCCAGATGGTGGAGTGCGACCCCGGCCGGGAGCATTTTATCTACAACAGCTGGCATATGTCAGGCTATGAGCGCAAGCTCTGCGACCGGGGGATGTGCAGCTTCAACCCAATGGTGTTCCGGAATCTGGGGGCCTACTATCAGCACTTCCTGACGGTCAACGTGGCCATGATGTGCGTGACCCCCATGAACCAGCACGGCTACTTCAACTTCTCCCTGTCCAACGCCTCCGCCCGTGCGGTGCTGGATAAGGCGGATATCGTGATCCTGGAGATCAACGAGAATCTGCCGTGGGTCTACGGCGGCTTGGACGAGTGCATCCACATCGACGACGTGGATATGATCGTGGAGGGCCCCCATAACCCCCTGCCCAGTATACAAACCCCGCCGGCCTCGGAGGCGGAAACCCGCATTGCCGAGTTCGTGGTGGAGAACATGGACGACGGTGCCACCCTGCAGCTGGGCATCGGCTCACTGCCCAATGCCGTGGGCCAGATGCTGGCCCAGTCCGATCTGCGGGATCTGGGCATCCACACGGAGATGCTGTGCGACTGCTATCTGGATATGTATCGGGCCGGGAAGATCACCAACAAGCGCAAGGACATCGACCGCTATAAGAGCGTGTTCGGCTTTGCCATCGGCTCCGAGGATCTGTACGACTGGGTGCGGGAGAATCCCGGCGTGGTGACCTACCCCATCTCCTACTGCAACGCTCCCAGTACCGTCCGGAACATCGAGAACTTTGTCTCCATCAACAACTGCATCTCCGTGGACCTGTATGGCCAGATCTGCGCCGAGAGCGCCGGTACCCGCCAGATCAGCGGCACCGGCGGTCAGCTGGACTTTCTGGAGGGGGCGGCGGTGTCCCCCGGCGGCAAGGCCTTCATCTGTCTGACATCCACCTTCACCGATAAGCAGGGGGAGATGGTTTCCCGCATCACACCGCTGTTGAATCCCGGCGACATCGTTACCGACCCCCGGAGTCTGGCTTACTACATCGTCACCGAGTACGGCGGCGTGAATCTGGTGGGCTGCAGCACATGGGAGCGGGCGGAGCGGCTCATCTCCGTGGCCCACCCCAAGTTCCGGGATGAGCTCGTTGAGCACGCCCGGCAGCAGGGCATCTGGATCCGTTCCAACAAGCGGTAATACCCCTATCATGAAAAAAGCTGAGAACCGAAGTCGGGTCTCAGCTTTTTTCATCATGATGGCAGTATGTGCTTCTCCGGCTCCTTCTGATCCCGGAGGATCTGCTTTTGGTAGCGGTCTTCCTCGCTGAACACGCAGCCGCAGTACTTCTGCATATAAAAGCCCAGCGCACGGGCCTCCTGCTGTCCCTGCCGGAAGCCAGGGCGGAAGTCCCGGTACAGGAACCGGACACCGTACTCCCGGCCCATGCGCTCCGCTGTCTCCGCCAGCAGCTCATGGTTCTGGTAGGGGCTCACCAGCAGAGTGGTGGTGAAGCTGTCATAGCCGTGCCGGGCGGCATATTGGGCCGCTTGGGCCAGCCGCAGGGCATAGCACACGCTGCAGCGGTGGTCGATATCCCCACAGACCGCCCGGCAGAACTCCCGCAGGCCGTAATTCTCCTGCACAATAAGCTCCATGCCGATGGTAGGGGCGTAGGCCATCAGCGTGTCCCGCCGGGCCTTGTACTCCTGATAGGGGTGGATGTTGGGGTTATACCAGTAGGCCACCGGCTCGATGCCCTCGCTCCGCAGCTGCTGGATGCAGGAGACGGAGCAGGGAGCGCAGCAGGTGTGCATCAGTGTTTTTTCCATAGACGCTCCTTAATGCCAGCGAAAAGGGAGGGCTTTTCGGATCTTTTGCCGGGCCTTGCGCCCTGCTTCCTGCTGCCGGAGAGAAGCTGGGCCGCCAGATAGTGGTTGCGGACCTGCTGGAAGGGCTGGCGGGCGTAGGCATCGAAGAACTCCGCCCGCTGGGCCGCCTGCTTCACCGGGGAGGACAGGGCCGGATCGCCGGTCACGGCCTCCGACAGGGGCCGCAGCTCCCGCTTCAGGGGCAGCGTATCGAACACATGGGCGCCATGGGGCGTGTTCACCAGCAGCAGGGAGACGCCGCTGCGCTGCTCCTGGGGGTAGGCGTCCTTGGGCAGGCCGTAGAACACTCCCAGCGACAGATCGCCGGGCCGGTCCACGGAGGCATAGGGACAGGTGTGACAGGCCGGGCGCAGGAAGAGGTTTCCGAAAAAGCCCCTGCCGAACTCGGACTTGGACAGAGGGGAATCGAAGGTAGTGCCGTCGTCGAACCGTACCTGGAAGCGGCGCTCCCGCTGGCCGGGCAGTTTGCCGCAGAATTGGACGGCCACCGGCTGCTTGCGCTTGATGTAGGCCATGGACTGCACCAGCTTGGCCCATACGCCGGGGGAGCAGACGCCCCGACACAGCACGTCGCAGGTCAGCAGCTTCTCCGGGTGCTCTCCCAGATAGTGGTAAAGTCCGTCCACCTGACAGGGCGTACCGGAGAACAGCACAGGCCGCCCCCGATCCAGCTCCCGCCGCACCTGCTGATAGATGCCGGTGACGTCGCTCTGAACGGGCTTGGCTCCCCGGATGCGGGGCAGGTCCTCCTTGCGCTTTACCGCTTCATGGCGGACCCGCAGCTGGGCGTCCATCCCGGCACCGAACACCACGCCGCCGCCCTCCAGCACATAGTCCGCCAGCAGGGAGAATACACCCCCGCAGGTGGAGTCCTGCCGCACGGCATTGTCGGGGTTCCATGCGGCAAAGACCGCCGGCTCCGGATGGGCCTCCCGCTGGCGCAGCACCGGGCAGATGTGGGTGCAATGGCCGCACTGGATGCAGGCGTCCGTCACCGTGGGGTAGAGGAAGCCCTCCCGGTCGGGCAGCATATGGATGGCATTTTTGGGGCAGCCCTCGGCGCAGGCGGCGCAGCCGGTGCATTGACTGCGAGGGGGTAGCTGCGGAACGGTGTGATCGTTCATAGCGATGTCTCCCGTGATTCTTTTAGAGGTTTCGTTTTTCTCCATTCTACCACGGGGAAGCAAAAATGACAAGAGCCCCTGTTTCCAGCTATGCTGATTCCTGCGAGCAGAAACAGAGTGAGCCGCCGTGGCTCTCACGGCGGCTCATAGGAGGGAGATATGTATGTAGACCGCCGTATATGCAAGGCATATGCCGCGGGGATTTTTGAAAATGTGAGCGGAGCGGGGATAACCTGTCATACCCCGGCTTCGATCTTATACCCCTTGCCCCAGACCACCGTCACATAGCGGGGATTGCTGGGGTCTACCTCGATTTTCTCCCGGATGTGGCGGATATGGACTGCCACGGAGTTTTCGGCGGCGGGAGGCTCCCGCCAGACCTGACGATAGATCTCCTGCGGAGAGAATACCTTGCAGGGATGCTGCATGAGGAATTTCAGAATGTCGTACTCCAGTGGAGTCAGGGACACCGGCTCATCGTTGACGGTGACGGATCTGGCATCGTCGTCCAGCGTGATGCCGCCGACGGTGAGGGTCTCCGGGGAGGGAGACACCAAATGCAGGTAACGGCGGAGGTGGCAGCGAATACGCACCAGCAGCTCCGCCTGCTGAAAGGGCTTAGTGATATAATCATCGGTGCCGATGGTGAGCCCCAGGATATTTTCAGTGCTGTCAGTCCCGGAGGTCAGGAGGATCACCGGCAGGTCATATATCTGCCGCAGCCGGGTGACGGTGGTAAGACCGTCCAGCCCCGGCAGCTTCGTGCCTAGCAGGGCCAGATGGATAGGCTGCTTGGACAGGATATTCAGCACCTCCCAGCCGGTGCGGGCAGTGACCACCTGATAGCCCTCGGCGGTGAGACAGGCGGTCAGGGAGGAAACGATCTCCTCTTCGTCGTCGCAGACGAGAATACGGTACATGGGAAAGAGCTCCTTTGCGTTAAGATAAAGCGATGCGGCGGGTTTATCCCCCGCCGCACCATATGCTTTCAGAAGGGCAGGACCTCCTGCCGGTCACGGCTCCGCAGATGCGCTGCGGAGACCCGGTGCTCGATGGGCTTCCACTGGGGCTTGCAGAAGAAAGCCGCCAAAGAAATGGGAATGTAGGTGAACATGAACAGGGGAAAGGTGAACACGTACACAAACTTTTTGACGGAAGAAGTGCGGATCTGGTTCCATTCCGTGACGGTGGTGATGCCGCCCAGCACCAGCAGCGTCAGATACATATTCAGCAGCATCTGTCCCACGGACTCAAAAGCCACCAACAGGTTGTCTCCGGCCAGAGCGCCGACGACACCCAGCGTGAGGTTGACGAGGATACTGACGGTGGAGAGGACGAAGGCGGGCATGATGGCCATGGACATATCGAAGCAGGAGAAGCTGCCCCGGAAGATGCCCCGGAGAAGGCGGGCACCGTAGTCACGGAACACCTGCAGATAGCCCTGAGACCAGCGCATCCGCTGCCGCCAGGACTGGCGGAAGGTGGTGGGCTGCTCGTCGTAGAGGACGGCGTCGGGGGCGAAGGCCACCTTGCGGCCCTGAAGGATCTCGTGGACGGAGAACTGGATGTCCTCGGTCAGCAGATGGAAGGGCCAGGGGCCGGTCTCCTCCAGCACGGCCCGGCTGAAGAGGAAGCCTGTGCCGGAGACGGCGCAGCTGGTACCCAGCAGGCTGCGGGCGTGGTTGAGGTAGCGGCTCTCCCGCAGGAACCACAGGGCGTAGCCGGCGGAGATCCAGTTGTCGCCGTAGTTTTTGCTGTTGCGGTAGCTGGTGACGATATCGTAGCCCTGCGAGAAGGTGCGGTTCATGGCGGCGATGTAACCGGGGGCCAGAATGTTGTCGGCGTCAAAGACAATGTAGCCGTCGAACCCGGCGGGGTAGTCCTGCTCCAGATGGCCCAGCAGGGTCTGGAGGGCGTAGCCCTTGCCCACCTGCACGTTATTGAAGCGCTCATAGACGGTGGCTCCGGCGCTGCGGGCAATGTCGGAGGTGTCGTCGGTGCAGTTGTCCGCCAGCACGAAGATGTGCAGCAGACTCTGGTCATAGGTTTGGCTGCGGAGACTGCCGATGAGGTCGGCAATGACGGCGGACTCGTTCCGGGCACAGATCAGCACGGCGTAGTCGTGAGGCGTGGCCTCCAGCGCCGCCGCCTTGGCGGCCTTGCGCTTGGCCAGCAGCCACGGAACGGGAATGTACAGGAACTGATAGGTATAGCAGACAAAGAAAACAACGGCGATGATGTAATTGGTCATTCGCAAGGTATCCATAAGGAAGCATCCTTTCTCTGTACGAAGATTCTATGTGTATTAGATATTATAGTACACATAGGATACCATATGAGAGACAGGTTGTCAAGGATTGGGAAGTGACACTTTTGTCATGCTTCGGGCCGGGGAGAGGCGGAGGAAAAAGTTCAAGATTTGTTCAAGAACTGGAAGGTGAAAAATGGTCATGCCGCATTGACGGCGGGGATGGTTCATTGTATAATAAACTGATTTAATGTGCGGAGGTATACCCTATTATGTGGATCGCAGATGGCTGGAAGGACTATGAGCTGCTGGACTGCGGCGGCGGAGAGAAGCTGGAGCGCTGGGATAAACAGATACTGGTGCGGCCGGACCCTCAGGCCATCTGGGAGACGGATCACAGTCATCCCGGCTGGCGGAGGGCCAACGGGCGGTACAGCCGTTCCTCCAGCGGCGGCGGCCACTGGGACAAGGGGAAGCTGCCGGAGAGCTGGCCCATCCACTATAAGGAGCTGACCTTTCAGGTCAAGCCCATGAATTTCAAGCATACGGGATTGTTCCCGGAGCAGGCGGCCAACTGGGACTTTGCCATGGAGCAGATCCGCCGGGCGGGACGGCCTATCCGGGTGCTGAACCTGTTCGCCTACACCGGTGGGGCCACGGTGGCCTGTGCCAAGGCGGGGGCCAGTGTGTGCCACGTGGATGCCGCCAAGGGAATGGTGGCGTGGGCCAAGGAGAACGCCCGGCTGACGGGCCTGCAGGAGGCCCCCATCCGCTGGATCGTGGATGACTGCGCCAAGTTCGTGGAGCGGGAAATTCGCCGGGGCAAGACCTATGACGCCATTATCATGGACCCACCCAGCTATGGCCGGGGACCCGGCGGCGAGGTGTGGAAGCTGGAGGAGAACCTGTTCCCATTTGTGAAGCTCTGCGCCCGTGTGCTGTCGGATAAGCCCCTGTTCGTGATCCTCAACTCCTACACCACAGGGCTGGCTCCGTCGGTGCTGGGATACATTCTGCAGATGCTGGTGGGCAAGCGCTTCGGCGGCAGGGTGACGTGGGATGAGCTGGGCCTGCCGTGTACGCAGTCCGGTATGGCGCTGCCCTGCGGCGCTACCGGCCGTTGGACGGCGGAATAACAAGACTTATAAGAGCTAAGAGAGAAACAGCCGGTTGCAAGAGGAGAGTGCAATGAAGAAAAACAGGCTGGGCAGCGCCGAGGTGGGCAGCTGCATCTGCTACGGCCTCATGGCCCTTCTGCAGGTGGGGTGGCTGGCGGTGCTGCTGACGGCACAGCTGGTGCCGCCGGTGTGGGTGACGCTGATGGTGTACTGTGTGGCGCTGGCGCTGTTCCTACTGGGACAGACGCTGCGGGTGGTGCAGCTGCGGCGGGACGGACAGCCGGTGGGCTGGTCCGTGGTGCTGGGCGTGGCGGTGGCCTCCGTCTGGCTGTGGCAGATGCTGAAGGTCAGCCATACCATCTGAGAACGAGTGAAAAGAGAACGCAGAATATGACCATGATCGAAACAAAGGACCTGACCTTCGCCTATCCGGCGGAGGAGGGCAAGCGGAGCGAGCCGGCGCTGCGGGGCGTGAGCCTCGGCATCGAGAAGGGCAGCTTCGTGGTGGTGCTGGGGCATAACGGCTCCGGAAAATCTACTCTGGCTAAGCACATGAACGCCGTGCTGCTGCCATCTGGCGGGGCGGTGTATGTAGAGGGGATGGATACCCGTGACCAGACGGTGCTGCTGGAGATCCGGCGGCGGGTTGGCATGGTGTTCCAGAACCCGGATAATCAGATCGTCGCCAACGTAGTGGAAGAGGACGTGGCCTTTGCCCCGGAAAATCTGGGCGTTCCGCCGCAGGAAATTCGCCGGCGGGTGGACGATGCGCTGGAGGCGGTGGGTATGAGCGATTTTGCCCGCCATGCGCCGCATCTGCTCTCCGGCGGACAGAAGCAGCGGGTGGCTATTGCCGGCGTCATTGCCATGGAGCCGGAGTGCATCGTGCTGGACGAGGCCACGGCTATGCTGGACCCCCACGGACGGCGGGAGGTGCTGGACACCATCCATCGGCTGAACCGGGAGCGGGGCATGACGGTGGTGCTCATCACCCACCACATGGCGGAGGCCGAGGAGGCGGACCGTGTCATTGTGATGAACGACGGCGAGGCCGCCATGGACGGCACGCCCAGAGAGATTTTTGCACAGGTGGAGCGGCTCCATGAGCTGGGGCTGGCGGCGCCGGACACGGTGGAGCTGCTGCAGCGGCTGAACCGGCAGGGGGAGCACCTGCCGCTGACGGCCATCACGGTGGAGGAATGTGCGGATGCGCTGTACCGGCGGTTCGGCGCAGAAGGGAAGTAACGAATTGGAACCGATCATACGAATCGAGCAGCTCGCCCATACTTACAGCGCCGGAACGCCCTTTCAGCGCAGCGCCGTGGATGGGGTAGAGCTGGATATCATGCCGGGGGAATTTTTAGGGGTCATCGGTCACACGGGCTCCGGAAAATCCACGCTGATCCAGCATCTCAACGGGCTGCTGAAGCCCACGCAGGGGCATATCTATCTCAACGGCAAGGACATCTGGGCGGACCCCAAGCAGATCCGGCAGGTGCGCTTTCAGGTGGGACTGGTGTTCCAGTATCCGGAGTACCAGCTGTTTGAAGAAACGGTGTATAAGGACATCGCCTTCGGTCCCGGCAACATGGGGCTTGATAAAGAGGAGATCGACCGCCGGGTACGGGAATCGGCCCGGATGGTGGGTCTTGCGGAGGAGCTGCTGGAGAAGTCGCCCTTCGACCTTTCCGGCGGACAGAAGCGCCGGGTGGCCATCGCCGGCGTCATGGCCATGGAACCCAAGGTGCTGATCCTGGACGAGCCCACGGCGGGGCTGGATCCCCGTGGCCGGGATGAGATCCTGGCGCAGATCCGGGCGTACCACGAGACAAAGCGGGCCACGGTGATCTTGGTGAGCCACAGCATGGAGGAGATCGCCCGGAACGTGGGGCGCATCGTGGTGATGCGGGATGCCCACGTCTATATGGACGGCACGCCCCGGCAGGTATTTGCACGGGCGGAGGAGCTGGAGCAGGCGGGACTGGATGTGCCGCAGGTGACGAAAATCGCCATGGCGCTGCGCAGGCGCGGCATGGATATCGACCCGGCGGTATATACCATCGAGGAGCTGGAGCAGGCGCTGCTGAACCGGAGGGGAGGCGGCGAGAAATGCTGAAGGATATCACGCTGGGGCAGTTTTTCCCCGGCAATACCATCGTCCACCGGCTGGATCCCCGGACGAAGCTGATGGCGGTGATCTTGTACATCGTGGCGCTCTTTAATGCCAAGAGCCCCTTGACCTATGCCATTGTGGCGGCGGTGCTGGCGGTGTGCATCGTGGCCTCCCGTGTACCCATGAAGTCCCTGACACGGGGCCTCAAGCCCGTGTACGTTATCGTGGCGTTTACGGCGGTGATGAACATTTTCTTCACCGGCGGCACGGCGGTGGGCGAGGGGTGGCTGCTGGGCCATATCACCTATGAGGGCCTGACGGCGGCGATCTACATGGTGATGCGGATCGTGATGCTCATTATGGGAACGTTTCTGCTGACATATACCACCAGTCCCATCGCCCTGACGGACGGACTGGAGAATTTGCTGGGGCCGCTGAAGAAGCTGCATCTGCCGGTGCATGAGCTGGCCATGATGATGTCCATTGCCCTGCGGTTTATCCCCACACTGATCGAAGAAACGGACAAAATTATGTCCGCTCAGAAGGCCAGAGGCGCCGACTTTGAGTCCGGGAACATCTTCCAGCGGGCCAAGGCACTGGTGCCTATTCTGGTGCCGCTGTTCATCAGCGCCTTCCGCCGGGCGGACGAGCTGGCCACGGCCATGGAGTGCCGATGCTACCACGGCGGCGAGGGGCGGACGGCCCTGCACGTGCTGCGGTATCAGGCGGCGGATTTTGTGGTGCTGGCAGCCTTTGTGGCACTGGCGGCGGGACTCATCGTGCTGAAGCATATGGGTATCTAAGGAGGTGCATCGTGCGGAACATCGCACTGATCCTGATGTATAACGGAACGGCCTACCACGGGTGGCAGGTGCAGAAAACGGAGGTCACAGTGGCTCAGACGCTGGAGCGGGGCCTCTCTATGGTGTGCGGCGAACCGGTAAAGTGTACCGGCTGCGGGCGCACCGACGCCGGGGTCCACGCCGAGCACTATGTGGCCAATTTCCGGACCTCCTCCCGAATCCCGGTGGACCGCATCCCCTTTGCGGTGAACACCCATATCCCGGAGGATATCGTGGTGAAGGCGGCCTATGAGGTGGCGGAGGATTTCAACGCCATCGGCTCCTGCATCAGGAAGGAGTATACCTATCGCATCTACAATTCACGCATCAAGAATCCCTTCTATGTGAATCGGGCGTATTTCTATCCCAAGCGGCTGGACGAGCAGGTGATGGACCGGGCGGCACGGGCCTTTGAAGGGACCCACGACTTTGCCGCCGTGCGGAGCGTCGGCACCAATGTGCGCAGCACCGTGCGGACCATCTACTACTGCCATGTGACCCGGAACGGGGAGCTGCTGGAATTGAAGGTATGTGCCAATGGATTTTTGTATAATATGGTACGGGCCATTACCGGGACGGTGCTCTATGCGGCGGAGGGAAAGCTGAAGCCGGAGGATATCCCGGTGATTCTGGATTCCGGCAACCGGACGCTGGCGGGGCCAACGGCGCCGCCGGGAGGATTGTACCTGACGAGGGTTTGGTATGAGGATGAGCGACTCAATGGATAAACGGGAATTTGACGGGGGCAATCCCCAGCAGGACGCTCCCCGGCGGGTGGAGAAAAAGAAAATATGGACCCGTCGGCGGCTTTTGTGGCTGGGGATCGTGGCGGCGGTGCTGTTGGCGGTGGTGGCGGTGTCCCTGCTGTGGCAGCGGGGTACCTTTGACGGACTGCGCCGCAGCGTCATCTATGCCCGTGCGGAGAAGGACGAGAACGGCTGCGCCCAGCTATACCAGTATGCGGCAGACCGGGAGTATCGGTTCGTGTCCCTGTCCGGGTCACTGGCGGCGGCCTCCAACAGCCGCATCCTGCTGATGGGTGAGGATGGACAGGTGCGATACAGCGAGAGCATCCTCTTCACCAACTGCACTGTGACCGGAAACGGCAAGTGGGCGGCGGTCTACGACGTCGGAGGCAAGGAGATCTATGTACTGGACGCTCAGGGCGAGGTCTACCGGCTGACACTGGACGGCGACATTTTGGCAGCGGCTCTGAACCCCGGCGGCTATCTGGCCGTGACGGTAAATACCTCCGGCTATAAGGCGTCGGTGGAGGTGTACGACCCCAAGGGAGAGAAGGTATTTGCCTTCCACTCCGGGGATCAGTTTCTCATGACGGCGGCGGTATCCGCCGACAGCCGCCAGATGGCGGCGGTGACCATGGGACAGGAGGACGGCAGCTTTGTCAGCAGTCTGGCTCTGTACCGGCTGGGCCGGGAGGAGCGTTACGCAGAATGTCTTCTACCGGAGAATGCCGTGGTATACGATCTGGGCGCAGTGGGCGGCAGCTACTGCGCCGTGATGGAGACGGGATTGCAGTTTGTGACCACCGGCGGCAAGCTGGCGGGGAGTTACAGCTATGACGGCGGATACCTCCACCGGTGCAGTCTGGGCGGAGACGGCTATGCGGCGCTGCTGCTGGGACGGTACAAGTCCGGCAGTCAGGGCAGGCTGGTGACGGTGGACAGTCAGGGCCGGGAGCTGGCATCGCTGGATATCGACGAGGAGGTCATGAGCCTCTCCGCCGCAGGAAAGTATGTGGCGGTGCTGTATCAGGACCACCTGACCATTTATGATAAGGACTTGCAGGAATACGCCGTGCTGAAGGATGTCAGTGCGGCGGGGACGGTGCTGATGCGGAGCGACGGATCGGCGGTGCTGACAGGTGCGTCGGCGGCCAGCCTGTACCTGCCGTAAGAGCGGTCTGATAAATAGGAGGAAATGCGTATGACATGGGTCATAGACGCCATACTGGCCGCTGTATTGGTGGGCTTGGTGTGGCTGGGAGCCAAGCGGGGCCTGATGAAGAGCCTTGCCGGCGTGATCAGCGTGGGAGCGGCGTTTTTCGGCGCCTCATGGTGTGCCAACCGCTTCGTGACGCCGGTGAGCCGGTGGCTGGAGCCGCTGCTGCGGGAGAGCATCCGGCAGAAGCTGTCCGGTCAGGACGGGGCGGATGCCGGGGAGCTGCTGTCGGCTTTCGCCTTTGATACCCACAGTCTGGAGAAAATTCTGGAGGATGTGGCGCAGCGGGTGAAGGAGACCGGCGAGTCGGTGTTCTCCGCCGTGACGGAGAGCGTCAGCCACTCCATCGCCTACGGCATCGTGTACGCCGCCGCCTTTATCGCCATTCTGCTGGTGGTATGGCTGCTGCTCAAGCCGCTGGATCTGGCGGGAAAGCTGCCGGTGGTGCGGACGGTGAACGCATGGGGCGGCGCTTTGCTGGGCCTTGTGTGGGCGGTGCTGCTGCTGTTTGTGGCGGTGTGGCTCATGCAGCGCTTTAACTGGGTGGTGACGCCGGAGCTGATCCGGGACAGCATCCTATTGAAATTCTTTGCGGAAAACAATCCCATCGGTCTCATTGCAACCCTGTGACGCCGGTGAAATCAACCCTGTAACGGAGGAGAACTATGCAACCTACACTTTGCTCCAAATGCAAGAAGAACGTAGCCGTGGTGTTTATCTCACGGATGAATGAAAAGGGGGAGCCTGTCAATGAGGGACTCTGCCTGAAGTGTGCCGCCCAGCTGGGTCTGCCGCAGGTGGAGGACATGATGAAGCGTATGGGCATCACCCCGGACGATCTGGAGAATCTCAACAGCGAGATGATGCAGGCCTTCGGCGGCGCCGAGGAGCTGGGGGACGTGGCGCAGGCCAACGAGGACGGCGACGAGGATGAGGAGAGCGGCAAGACCGCCACCTTCCCCTTCCTGAACCGGCTCTTCGGCGGCAACAATAATCCCCCGGCAGAGAAGGGAGAGACCCCGCAGCGGGAGACCGGCAAGGAGTCCCGCAAGGGTGAGAAGAAGCACAAGTATCTGGACAACTACTGCATCAACCTCAGCCGCCGGGCCAGAGAGGGCAAGCTGGACGCCGTTATCGGCCGGGAGGAGGAGATACAGCGGGTGGTGCAGATCCTGAACCGCCGGCAGAAGAACAATCCCTGCCTCATCGGTGAACCCGGCGTGGGCAAGACTGCCATTGCCGAGGGACTGGCCCAGCGCATCGCCGCCGGGGAGGTCCCCTTCAAGCTGCGGGACAAGGAGGTCTATCTGCTGGATCTGACGGCTCTGGTGGCCGGTACCCAGTTCCGGGGACAGTTCGAGAGCCGCATGAAGGGGCTCATCGAGGAGATCCGCAAGCTGGGCAACGTCATTCTGGTCATCGACGAGGTACACAACATCGTGGGGGCCGGAGATGCCGAGGGCAGCATGAACGCCGCCAACATCCTCAAGCCCGCCCTGTCCCGTGGGGAGATTCAGGTCATCGGAGCCACCACCTTCAACGAATACCGCAAGTATATCGAGAAGGACACGGCGCTGGAGCGGCGCTTCCAGCCGGTGACGGTGGCGGAGCCCAGCATCGAGGACACGCTGAAGATCCTCAAGGGCATTGCCCACTACTATGAGACATACCACGGGGTGTCCATCCCGGAGGGCGTGCTGCGGCAGGCGGTGCTGCTGTCGGAGCGGTATATCACCGACCGGTTCCTGCCGGACAAGGCCATTGACCTCATCGACGAGGCCTGCTCGGATCTGAACCTGAAGGATCCTACCATCAACCGCCGGATGGAGGTGAAGCGGGATCTGGAGAACGTGACCTTCGAGCGGGAGACCCTCATGTCTGCCGAGGCCCCGGAGGGGGAGGGGCTGACGGAGGAGCAGCTGGATCAGCGCTATGCCCGCATCGCAGAGCTGCGGAGCCAGGAGATGCGCCTGCAGGAGGAGCTGGCGGAGCTGGAGAAGAACGGCGCGCCGCAGGTGACCATGGAGAACATCGCACGGGTCATCGAGATGTGGACCAAGATTCCCGCCAGCAAGATCAAGGAAGAAGAGTTCAAGCGTCTGGCGGAGCTGGATGTGCGGCTGAAGCAGCATATCGTGGGGCAGGACGAGGCCGTGGACGCCGTGTCGGCGGCCATCCGGCGCAGCCGGGTAGGCATCTCCCCCAAGCACAAGCCGGTGAGCTTCATTTTCGTGGGCAGTACCGGCGTGGGCAAGACGGAGCTGGTGAAGCAGCTGGCAGACGATCTGTTCGATTCACCGGATTCTCTGATCCGGCTGGATATGTCGGAGTTTATGGAGAAGCACTCCGTCTCCCGGCTGGTGGGCTCGCCTCCGGGCTATGTGGGCTATGACGAGGCGGGGCAGCTGACGGAGAAGATCCGGCGCAAGCCCTACTCCGTGGTGCTGTTCGACGAGATCGAAAAGGCCCATCCGGATGTGCTGAACATCCTGCTGCAAATTCTGGATGACGGCGAGGTCACGGATGCCCACGGGCGGAAGGTGAACTTTGAGAATACCGTCATCGTCATGACCTCCAATGCCGGGTCCGGCAAGGCGGCGGGCGCTGTGGGCTTCGGCCGCAGCGCAGACGATCAGGATAAGGAGCGGGTGATGAAGGCCCTGCAGGAGTTCCTGCGCCCGGAGTTTATCAACCGTGTGGACGAGATCGTGTATTTCCACCAGCTGACGGAGGAGAACTTCCGGGGCATCGCCGGGATCATGCTGGAGGAGCTAAAGGCGGCGCTGGAGGAGAAGGGCTATCACTTCACCTACGACGATGCGCTGGTAGACTATCTGGTGAAGAAATCCTATTCGGCGGCCTATGGAGCACGGAATCTGCGGCGGTGCATCCAGAAGGATGTGGAGGACCCCATGGCGGCCCGCATCATCGAGAGCTACGAGACGCCCATCACGCAGATCAAAGCAACGGCGGAGGATGGGGCTGTGGAGCTCTACACGCTGTGATGAAGGAGGGAGCGTACCATGCTGTTTCGCAAGAAGATCGAGCCCCGGTGCAGCTACTGCGCCAGAGGCGGGCGTGCCAATGACCATGAGGTTATCTGCGCCAAGAAGGGTATCGTGCCGGCGGAGTCCCACTGCGGTGCGTTCCGCTACGATCCCCTGAAGCGGGTGCCGCCCCGTCCGGCGAAGCTGGAGACGGAGGAGCTGCGGCAGGAGGATTTCCAATTATAAGAGAAAGCCCGGAAGCGATGCTTCCGGGCTTTCTGCGTGAGAGTCAGACGATATCGTAGAGCTGGCGCAGGTCGGTGATGCGGTAGTCAATGCGGAGGTCTTCCGGCAGGGCGGTGCCGTGGGGGTCGTACCAGCAGCAGGGGATGCCGGCGTTGTTGGCGCCCCGGATATCGCTGGAGGGGGAATCCCCGATGAGCAGGCAGTTCTCCCGTGTGATGCCGGGGATGTGGGCGAAAACATAGTCGAAGTAGGCTCGGCTGGGCTTGCTGGCCCCGGCATCCTCGGAGATGAAGGCGTCGGTGATATAGGGGGCCACGGCGCTGCGGTGCAGGCGGCTGCGCTGGACGGAGGCCACAGCGTTGGTGACGATATAGAGACGGTGGGTCCGGGACAGGGTGCGGCAGGCCTCCTCGGCGTGGGACAGAAGAAGCGTGCTCTCCCCCAGCGCTGTCAGGTGGATGCGGTTGCAAAGGGCGGGATCACGGTCCAGTGCCATGGTCTCAAGAAAGCGGCGGAAGCGCTCTACCACCAGGAAATCTTTAGTACACTCGCCTCGGTCGAAGGCAGCCCACATGGCGTTGTTACAGCGCTCGTAGAGGGCAAAGGTCTCATCGGTGTCGGGGATATCGCACTGCCGGCAGACGGCGTGGAAGGCATTGCGGTTGGCGGCATCGAAATCGAAGAGAGTGTTATCGGCATCGAAAAGCAGGTAAGAATAGTGCGGCATAAATGAATACGCTCCAGTCTAACATATTATAAATAGTATAGCATAGAGGGGGAAGGCTTGTAAAGCCTGTGAAAAACGCACAACCTATAAGCCCGGATTTTGACAGGGATTACAAAGCGTTGAAAAAAGTTGAAAATAAG
>OJPK01000044.1_pt1 | contig 130879 bp, 121 predicted proteins | sample 1598491 | NCBI WGS metagenome assembly OJPK01 (sample SAMN03922487, study PRJEB24848) | human gut metagenome | isolation source: stool sample | host: Homo sapiens | place: Germany | collected 2011-05 | reverse complement strand
TTGCTTGCTTGCTTGCTTGCTTGCTTGCTTGCTTGCTTGCTTGCTTGCTTGCTTGGAAAGTGTAGTCTGCCCCTCCATGCTCTGTCAACCTCCGTCGGCACAACGCCACCCCTTTGATAAAAAGGGAGACTTACGCAGGAAAATAGCATAAGTCTCCGCCTGAAATGGCACTCATTGCATTTTTACTCATGATACCACGTATTTCCATGGATTGCAAGGAGAAGCCGAAATTTCACTCCATGTTGCGGTGGCAGCTCCGGCCATGAAAAAAAGGCCGCATACGCCGCCTTTTTTCGTCTTTTATTCGTAGTCCCACAGCAGGAACATGGGCTTGATGGCCACTACCTCGTCGTACTCCTCCTGCTCTACCTGCACGGAGGCGTTCAGGGCCTTCAGATCCTTTTTCATGACGTTCAAGGCCTCCCCCACGCTCTGGGCACGGCCCTCCCGCAGCACCCGGATCATCCGCTGCAGCACCACAGGGTGGGCGTACCGGGCCGGCACCGGGAAGTCCTCCGGCAGCAGGGCAGCCACGTCGGAGATGGAGCGCTCCCACTCCTGGGCGATGGCTTTCTTGTTGTTCTTGGCGGTAGGCAGCACATGGGCGCCGGAAAAGAAGAAGATGGCCGCCAGGCCGAACAGGGCGAAGTACACGCCCACATTCTCGCCACGGATCAGGGCCATAATGCCGTACACCACGGCGGCGATGCCCGCCACAATAATAGCCAGCGCCACCCAGCGATAGGCGGGATTGCTGCGGTCATTGACCCGCTTGGCCTTAGCCGCCGTGGACAGCTTCGCCGTCTGCTCCGGGTACTCCTCCAGCAGCTGCTGGGCCTGCTCCAGTGTCTCCCGGGCGGCCTGCGCCTGCGGCGTCAGCTGTTTGAGATAGCGCTTGGCCTCCCGCTCGGCCTTCTCCCGCAGGCGGCGCTCCGCCTCCACACTGTGGCGGGGGATATCCGGGCAGACCCGTGCCATGTGGGCCAGCAGAAGGTCCACGTCCTCCTCGTGCTTGAAGTTGCACTGCTTCTGGCTGCCGTCGTCCAGCTCCACCACCAGATAGGGGATGGAGCCGAAGGCCCCCTTGCCGGTGAAGCCGCCCTTGCTCATGGCCACCCGCTTAAAGACACGGCGCACGGACTCCAGTGCCACATAGTACCGCCGGTCGATGAAGAAGCTGTTGAGATACAGCGCCTGCTCCCCCACGCCGCAGGGGCCGTAGCGCTTGCAGGACTTCTTGTCTGCCTTCAGCACCTCCGGCGGCAGAGTGGTGTTGCCCAGTTTCACAGGTGTAAACATCGTGTGTCCCTCCAAAGTGCGAAAAGCAGTGGGAGAGCGTGCCCCCCACTGCTTTGCATGAAAAGTTACTTGCCCAGCGTCTCATAGTGAGGCTGCGTATGGCGCTTTTTGATGGTATACAGGAAGATACCCAAGAACAGCGCTGCCACAGCGATACCGATGGGATACGCCACGGCGGTGTTGTAGATGATGGTGCCGTCAGCGGCCTTGTGGTTGATGAGTTGACCCAGACACTCGTTGCCCAGCAGGAAGTAGGTGGCAGACACGGCGCTCATGAAGGTAGCGGGAACAGCCGTCAGCCAGTAGTTCTTCTTATCGTAGAACAGATACATGGAGGCAGCCCACAGCACGATCATCGCCAGCGTCTGGTTGGTCCAGCTGAAGTAACGCCAGATGATGGTATAGTTGATGGCGCCCAGAGCATTACCCACACCCAAAATAGCGCCGACACCCAGCACGGGCACACACAGCAGCAGACGGTTCTTCCACTTCTTCTGGTCCAGCTTGAACCAGTCGGCCAGCACCAGACGGGCGCTGCGGAAGGCCGTATCGCCAGAGGTGATGGGGCAGGCAATCACGCCCAGCATGGCCAGAGCCACACCGACCTTACCCATGGTCTTGACGCACACATCGTAAATGGCGGCAGACTGACCGTTGGCCAGAATCTCGGCCAGTCCGGTATTCAGGCCACCGGTGACCTCATACAGGGCGCATCCGGCAGCGGCCCACACCAGCGCAATGATACCCTCGGAAATCATGGCGCCGTAGAACACGAAGTGACCCTGCTTCTCGCTCTTCATGCAGCGAGCCATCAGGGGGCTCTGCGTGGAATGGAAGCCGGAGATAGCACCGCAGGCCACGGTGATGAACATGAAGCTCCACACGGGGGTTCCGCTGGGATGCATGGAGCGGAAGTTGTCCCACAGCTCGGGAATGGTGTACTCAGGCTTGACAAAGATACCGATGATCACGCCCACCGCCATAACGATCAGGCAGATACCAAACAGGGGATAAATCTTGCCGATGATCTTGTCGATGGACAGGAAGGTGGCGATGAAGTAATAGACCAGCACGATAATCAGCCAGAACAGCGTGGTGGTGACGATACCGTTGGAGCCGCCGTTCTTGAACAGGGTAACGATCAGGCCGGCAGGGCCAACAGCAAACACCGTACCCACCATAATCAGCAGCACCACGCTGAACACACGCATGACGTTCTTCATGAAGCCGCCCAGATAGATGCCGGAGATCTCGGAGATGGAGGCACCGTTGTTGCGCTCGCTCATCATACCGGAGAAATAGTCGTGGACGCCGCCAGCGAAGATGGTGCCGAAGGTGATCCACAGGAACACGATGGGGCCCCACAGAGCACCCTGCAAAGCGCCGAAGATGGGACCGAGGCCCGCAATGTTCAGCAGCTGGATCATGAACAGCTTCCACTGGGGCAGGACTACATAGTCCACGCCGTCGTTGATCTTTACGGCAGGCGTTTCACGGTCGTCGGGGCCGAAGGTGTTCTCCACGACCTTGCCGTACAGGAAGTAGCCGCCGATCAGCAAAGCAAGACAGATCAGAAAACTAATCATATTGTCTCCTCCTTACACAATGACATAAAAGGTTTGCCCGGCTGCAGTCCGGGTGCGGCACGGGGGAACTCCCGCTCCGCAGGTACATTTTTCGCACAAATATAACGGCCATTACTGACAGAAAACGTTTCCGCCTCCGTCATACGGCATTATCATATCTCTTTTGTGAAAAAAGTCAACAATCAGAATCGACAAAATCATCACAAAATTTTTTTGCAATTTTCACAGAAAATTCACACTTTGCTTATTGCCGGTAACAATACCGAAAACTCAGAAATCGCTGTTTTCCCCGAAATATGGTACTTTTGGGCTACCTCGGTTTCCCCTGACGCGTTATTTCGTTTCGCTGAATGAAATTACTCAAATTCCGTCATATGCTCTGCCGTTCGGAATAACCGACGTCTGTTCGCAGATTTTTCGGGGATATGCCGGGATGCAGAGGGTCTTCCGGATGGTACAACTCTTGCTTTCATCAGGGGTCTTTTCGTTGTGTGCTTCTGTTCAGCAAGGCGGGAAGTATGATAACAATTTGAAATATATGCATTGAATTATACGGTTTGTTGTCACAGTACGGCAACTCATGCAAAGGTATTACGGATTCCCACGGTCGGTCTGCGGACTGGTTGTAGGAATGACAGTGCTATATTTATGTTGATAGCCTTCAGCCGCCTATGATGTTTTTCGCTTTTGTTGTCTCCTGCGGATAACTTCGATGGGAACGTGCCTCCGGCGGCCCGCTTTTCCCAGCAGCCGGAAAAGTGGGCTATCGGAGACAAGGGAAAAATCTTCTGAACAAAACAGCCTCCCCGCAGCAAAGGAGGGACACGCCCGCCAGCGTGTCCCTCTTTTGCCCCTTCCATCGAAATCTTCTATCCAATATTCCGCCTATCAGTGCCGGGACACACGGTCCCAGTTCTCCGGATCCTCGTACAGCAGCTCAATGTCCTCCATATACTCCGAATCCAGTGGGTTGTCCAGCGCCGCCCGAGCCTTGTACTGCTCCAGCATCCGCCGGGACTTCTCCGGCGGCTGAACCGTACCGGCGCCGGCGATGCAGCCGCCAGGGCAGGCCATGCCCTCCAGCAGATAGCCGTCGTATTTGCCGGACCGGGCCACCCGCAGCATCTGGCGGCAGGCCCGCAAGCCCTCGGCGTACACCGTCTTGACCTCCCGATCCGGATTCTTGGTCTGAATCACCTTCTCCACGGCCTTAGCCACGCCGCCGGAGGCAGCAAAGCCCACACCGGGAGCCGACGCCTTATAGTGAGCCTCCGTATCAGGGATTTGGGAGAAGTCGATATCCTTGGCGGCGAACATTCCCCGCAGCTCCTCAAAGGTCAGCACGAAGTCCACCTCGCTGCGGACGCTGCGGCGGCTGGCCTCCAGCTTCTTGGCGGCGCAGGGGCCAATAAAGGCGATCTTGCAGTCGGGGTGCTTCCGCTTCTGGAGTCGGGCCGTCAGCACCATGGGGGTCATGGTCATGGAGATGTACGGCGCAAAGCCGGGGAACTCCTTCTTGGCCATGACGGACCATGCCGGGCAGCAGGAGGTTGCCATAAAGGGCTGTCTGGCGGGGACGTGCTCCATGAACTCCTCCGCCTCCTCCACGGCGCAGAGGTCGGCGCCCACCGCCACCTCCTCCAGTCCTTCGAAGCCCAGCTGCTTCATGGCGGTGAGGATCTGTCCGGGAGTGACCTTTTCACCAAACTGGCCCCAGAAGGCCGGGGCGATGATGGCGATGACCTTCTCCCCCTTCTTGATGGCGTGGATCAGCTGGAAGATCTGGCCCTTGTCCACAATGGCGCCGAAGGGGCAGTTCACCAGACACTGGCCGCAGTTGACGCATTTTTCATGGTCGATGTCCGCCCGGCCATACTGGTCCTTGCCGATGGCGTTCATGCCGCAGGCCTCCTGACAGGGCCGCAGGAATTTGATGATGGCCTGATAGGAGCAGGCCTCCTTGCACCGGCCGCACTTGATGCATTTGGTCTGATCGATGCGAGCCCGGCCATGCTCCAGCTCGATGGCGCCCTTGGGGCAGGACTGATAGCAGTGCTTGGCCAAGCACCCCTGACAGGCCTGCGTCACCTCGTAGTGGGTGTCCGGGCAGGCGTGACAGGCGTACTTGATGATGTTGATCAGCGGTGGATCGTAGTATTTTTCGGAGATGGCGCTAGCCTCCACGCCGTCGGAGATCATGTTCTCCTCCGTCACGTCCCGCAGCGGCAGACCCATGGCCAGCCGGATGCGCTCACCAACGATGGCCCGCTCCAGAAAAATGGATTCCCGATAGGTCCCCACCTCACCGGGGATGATCTCATAGGGCAGCTTCTCCATGCGGGAGCAGTAGTCCCCACCCTCATAGGCCAGCTTTGCCACAGCGGCAAAGACCTGCTTACGCAGTGCCTCCACGTTGCAGTACAAATTTCTCATGTGTTCCCTCGCTAAGTTCCCGTTAAGTTCCAAATGTATCATGCTCTGCCGACAGCCCGGCACTTTTCACGCATATTATAGCAGATGTCCTCCATTCTTGGCAATAGAGGATTCCGTTTTATTATTAAAATAATAAATAATCATTACAGCCTGAATATCCCCGCTTGACGACCCTGTTGCCAGCGTGGTAAGCTAATCCATACTATGGATACAAAAAAATTCTCCCCTATGGAGGTGCCGCTATGGACATTCGGGAATATACCTCCCCCACCCTGCCGGTGGCTCAATTCGTGGAGCGGTATGTGGATACCGACCACTATGACGCCGGGTGCCGGGGGTGTGATAACTACGGGCAGGTGTGGGTATGTCCCCCCTATGATTTCTCCGTCTCCGGCTACTGGAGCGGATTCCGGGAGGTGTGCCTGCGGGGCTTGCAGCTCCGGTTCTCCCCGGAGGAGCAGGCCCGCAGCTATCATCCGGAGGATCTGGCGGAGCGACTACGGCAGCTGTTCTCCCGGACGGCCCGGCAGATGATCCTCCGGCTGCGGGAGGAGTATCCCCGGTCGGATATCCTCACCGTGGGCGGGTGCCATCTGTGCGAGCACTGCACCCGGCCGGAGGGCCGGCCCTGCCGGTATCCGGAGGGCATCGGCTATACGCTGGAGTCTTTGGGCTGCGACGTGTCCGCTGCGGCGGAGCAGCTGCTGGGCTGGCCGCTTCTGTGGAGCCGGAAGGGATGCCTGCCGGAGTATATGGCGCTGGTCTGCGGCGTGCTGATACGGTGAGAGACGGTCTTGCCATGATCGCCGCCGAGGGTAAAAATAAAGTCCGGAAACGGCTGGTTTCCGGACTTTAATTCTATAATACAGAAGAAGCTCAAACCAGGAACTTCGCCAGTCCCAGCACCAGCGGCATGGTAATCATGGACAGCAGCGTCTGCACCGCCACCAGCGACGGTGCCAGAGACACATCCTTGTCGAACTTGGCGGCGAACATCCCCAGCAGCGCCGCCGGAGGCGTACTGGCCGCAATGACCACCGCCAGCGTCACGCCGGAGTCCAGCCGCATCAGCATACACACCCCCAGTGCCAGCAGCGGCAAAATCACCAGTCGCAGTGCCGCCGACACCCAGAAGCTGGCTCCGTGCAGCGCCCGGCGGAAATCCGCCTGAGACAGCTGGTAGCCAATGACCACCATGGGCAGGGGCGTATTCATGTTGGAGAGATATGTAATGGGGGATAGAATGATCTCCGGCAGGGTGATCTGCAGCAGGTACAGCACCATGGCGATAGCCACGCCGATCACGCCGGGGTTCAGCAGCAGCGTGCGCCATGAGAACGCCATCTTGCCGCCCTTCACCAGCTGGATGCCCAGTGTCCAGGTCAGGACGGTGAACACCAGCAGATAGGCCGAGCCGTAGAACACACCCAGCGACCCCAGGATAGCCGTCTGCAACGGCACCGCCATGAAGCCGCAGTTGGAGAAAATGGCGGAAAATCGGAAGAAGCTCTTTCGCATGGGATCCCGGTCCCGGATGACCAGTTCACTGACCAGAATATTGATGCCGTGGATCACCAGCGCCGCCAACAGCGCTACCCAAAAATTGTGGAAGGTCTCCGTCTCCAGCGGCCGCTGGAACACCACGATGAGGATACAGGGGGACACCACATACATCAGCAGGTTGGACATGGACACCACGCCCTTGTGGGTGATGAGGTGCAGCTTCCCCAGCACGAAGCCCGTGCCGATCATGAGGAACAGGATCAGCACCTGTGTGCCTACCGAGAGAAATGATTCGATCATACTGGATTCCTTCCCGCCCACAGGGGGCTGCGTACACACACAGCCGGGACAGACGGTTTGCGCCGTCTGTCCCGGTGGGTCACGCTGTGATTTTTTCTATCTGTATTTTAGTCCTTGTTGTAGCTGTGCGCCAGCGCCACATAGGTCTCATAGCGGGCATCTGCCTCCACCTGAGCCTCGGCAAAGAGCTTGGCCGCCGTCTCCGGATACTTGATCTTCAGGCCGGCATAGCGGACCTCGCCGTTGAAGAACTCCTCCACAGGCACAGAGGGCTTCTTATAGTCCAGAGAGAAGGGCTTTTCGGTCTTGTTGGGATCGTAGCGGTACAGGGGCCACAGGCCGCAGTCCACAGCCTTCTTCATCTCGGCCTGCACGTTGTTCATGCCAGCCTTGATGCCGTGGTTGATGCAGGGGGCGTAGGCGATGACGATGGAGGGACCCTTGTGGGCCACAGCCTCGGTGACGGCCTTCATCAGCTGAGCGGGATTGGCGCCCATGGCCACGGAGGCCACATACACGTTGGGATAGGTCATCATCAGACGGCCCAGATCCTTCTTGGCAGTCTTTTTGCCGCCGTCAGCAAACTTGGCGGAGGCGCCCACAGGCGTGGCCTTGGAGGACTGGCCGCCGGTGTTGGAGTACACCTCGGTATCCACCACAAAGACGTTGATGTCCTCGCCGGAGGCCATGACGTGATCCAGTCCGCCATAGCCGATGTCGTAGGCCCAGCCGTCGCCGCCGAAAAGCCATACCACCTTCTTGCCCAGCTGATCCTTGTTCTTCAGCAGCTTCTCGGCCAGCTCGGCAGCCTCACCGGTGAGGGAGGCAGACTCCAGAGCCGCCGTCAGCTTGCGGGCATCGGCATCGTTGGCATCCAGATCGTCGAAGGAGGACAGCCAAGCGTTGATGGCCGTCTCCAGCTCCGTGCCGGGGACCAGCGGCAGCAGCTGCTGAGCCACCTGCTTGACGTAGGCCCGGCGCTGCTTGGTAGCCAGCACCACGCCCAGACCGTTCTCGGCCTGATCCTCGAACAGGGTACCGTAGAAGGCAGGGCCACGGCCCTCCTTGTTCTTGGTATAGGGCAGGGACGGGAATGCACCGGCCCAAGCCAGAGAGCAGCCCACGCCGTTGACCCAGTAGGTCTTTTCGCCGTACAGCTGGGTGATGAGCTTGGCATAGGGGGTCTCGCCGCAGCCGGCGCAGGCGCCGGAGAACTCCACCAGCGGCTGGCTGAACTGGCTGCCCTTGAGGGTCTTGCGGTCGAACACACCGGGCTTGTCCTTCAGGGACAGGGCATAGTTCCAATTGGTTTCATCATACATAATATCATCCACAGGCTGCATCGTCAAGGCCTTATCCTTGGCGAGACAGGAAGCGGCGCAGCTGCCGCAGCCGGTGCAATCCAGCGTGCTGACCTGCAGACGGTACTGCAAGCCCTTGGCTCCCTTGGCGGGAACGGTGGTGAAGGCGGCGGGAGCCGCAGCGGCCTCCTCCTCGTCCACCAGATAGGCCCGGATAGCGGCATGGGGGCAGACAAAGGTACACTGGTTGCACTGCAGGCACTTGTTGCTGTCCCACTGGGGCAGGAAGGCGGCAATGCCACGCTTGTCGTACTTGGAGGTACCCAGCGGATAGGTGCCGTCCTGATAGGGCAGGAAGGCGGACACGGGCAAATCGTCGCCACGCTGACGGTTGCAGGGGACCACGATGTTCTTCACCACATCCGGCAGGCTCTCGTCCACGGTGCGGTCGTCGGCGGCATTCGCCCAGTCAGCGGGAACGTTGACCTTCACAGGGCTGTTGATACCGGCGTCCACGGCGGCCATGTTCATGTTGACCACCTTTTCGCCCTTCTTGGCGTAGGTCTTTTGCACAGCCTCCTTCATATGGCGCACGGCATCCTCCACCGGCATCACACCGGAGAGCTTGAAGAAGGCGGCCTGCAGGATCATGTTGGCGTGGTTGCCCAAGCCCAACTCACGGGCCAGACGGTTGGCGTCCACGATATAGAACTGCACGTTGTGGCGGGCGATGTACTGCTTGACGTCGCCGGGCAGCTTCTCCGTCAGCTCCTCTTCGGTCCAGGAGGTGTTCAGCAGGAAGGTGCCGCCGTCCTTGATCTCGTGGATCATGTCATAGCGGGTGATGTAGGACTGGGAGTGACAGGCCAGAAAATCCGCCGCCTTGATGAGGTAGGTGGAGCGGATGGGACTCTTACTGAACCGCAGGTGGCTCTTGGTGATGCCGTAGGACTTCTTGGAGTCGTACTCGAAGTAGGCCTGCGTATACATACCGGCGTAGTCACCGATGATCTTGGCGGAGTTCTTGTTGGCACCCACCGTACCGTCGGAGCCCAGACCCCAGAACTTGCAGGACACGGTGTCGGCGGACTCGGTGATGAGAGGCTCATGGACATCCAGAGACAGATGAGTCACATCGTCGTTGACGCCGATGGTGAACAGATGCTTGCCGCTTTCATCCTTCATGTTGTCGAACACGGCCTTCAGCTGGGCGGGTGTCACGTCCTTGGAGGCCAGACCATAGCGGCCGCCGTAGATCTCCGGGGCGTCGCTGCGGTTGGCAAAGGCGGCGCACACATCCAGATACACAGCGCCGGCAATGGCGCCGGGTTCCTTGGAGCGGTCCATGGCGGTGATCTTCTTCACCGTTCTGGGCAGGGCGTTCAGGAAGTACTCCATGTCGAAGGGGCGGAACAGATGGATCTGCATCAGACCCACCTTCTCGCCCTTGGCACACAGATAGTCCACCACCTCACGGGCGCACTCGCAGGCGGAGCCCATCATCACCATGACACGGTCGGCATCCTTGGCGCCGTAGTAATTGAAAATGTGGTAGTCCCGACCGGTGATCTCGTTGATGCCCTGCATATACCCCTCCACCACAGCGGGGATGCTGTCATAGGCGCCGTTGTTGGCCTCCTGAGACTGGTAGTAGACGTCGGGGCCCTGCACGGTGGTACGCATCACCGGATGCTCCGGGTTCATGGCGATGGCATGATAGTCCTCCAGCGCCTGACGGTCCAGCAGCTTCTCCACCTTGTCCAGATCGATGACCTCGATCTTCTGGATCTCGTGGCTGGTGCGGAAGCCGTCGTGGAAGTGGATGAAGGGTACACGGGTCTTGATGGTGGTCAGGTGGGCCACGGCGGCCAGATCCATGACCTCCTGCACGCTGCCGGTGGACATCATGGTGACGCCGGTGGTACGGCAGCTCATGACATCCTGATGGTCACCGAAGATGTTGTTGGCGTGCTGGGCCACGGAACGGGCAGCCACGTGGAACACAGCGGGCATCCGGTGACCGGCCATGATGTACAGGTTGGGGATCATCAGCAGCAGACCCTGAGAGGAGGTGAAGGTGGTGGCCAGCGCACCGGCCTCCGCCACGCCGTGGAGGGCGCCGGCAGCGCCCGCCTCGGACTGCATCTCCACCAGCCGCACAGGCTGGCCGAACATATTCTTCTTACCGGCGGCAGACCACTCATCCACCTTCTCGCTCATGGGAGAGGAGGGAGTGATGGGGTAGATACCGGCTACATCGGTGAAATGGTAGGCAACGGTGGCACAGGCCTCGTTACCGTCCATAGTTTTCATGACTTTCTTATCGGACATTACATTGCCTCCTAACGTATCCGTCGCCCGGCAGCAGCCGGTGCGGCATTTTTCTATCTGTCGGATGCTGAGTTACGCCTTGATGATAGCGCCCTCGTCGGCAGAGGCAGCCACCTTGGCATACAGCCGCAGATAGCCGTTGGGGATGTTCTTCTTGGGCAGTTCCAGTGTCTTGTAGCGCTCAGCGATCTCCTCGTCGGAGACGTGCAGCTCCAGAACGCCCTCATCCACGTCGATGAGGATCTCGTCGCCGTCGTGAACGATGGCCAGAGGACCGCCCTCGGCAGCCTCCGGGGAGATATGGCCCACGAAGCAGCCGTTGTTGGTGCCGGAGAACCGTCCGTCGGTGATCAGGGCAGCGGACTTGCTCAGGCCCACGCCGTACATATACTTCATGGCCTTGAACATCTCACGCATACCGGGGCCGCCCTTGGGACCCTCGTAGCGGATGACCACCACGTCGCCGGCCTGGATCTTGCCGCCCAGGATGGCCTCCTCGGCCTCCTCTTCGCTGTTGTAGCACTTGGCCTTACCCACAAAGCGGTGCATGGAGGGATCGATGGCGCCGGGCTTGGACACGGCGGTACGGGGGCAGAGGTTGCCGTGCAGAACGGCCACGCCGCCGGTCTTGGAGAAAGGCTCCTCCACCGTCTTGATGATGGTGGGATCCTCCGGATACTCGTAGACGTAGCCGGCCAGATTCTCGGCCAGCGTCTTGCCGCTGACGGTCATGACGGAGGTATCCAGCAGGCCGCCCAGATGCTGCATGACACGGGGGATACCGCCGGCCCGGTAGAATGCCTCCATCTCCGGCTTGGCAGCGGGATTGACCTTGGCGATCTGGGGTGTGGTCTTGGTGAGGGCCTCGAACTCCTCCAGCACGTTCATATCCAGCTCCGCCTCGTTGGCAATGGCGGGCAGATGCAGCACGGCGTTGGTAGAGCCGCAGATGGCCATGGTCACCTTGATGGCGTTGCGGATGGCCTCCTTGGTGAGGATCTGGCGGGCGGTGATGCCCTTCTTGCACAGCTCCACGATGGCACGGCCGGACTCGAAGGAGTGGCGCAGACGGCCGGCGTAAGCAGCGGGGATCAGAGCGCCGCCGGGCAGGGTCATGCCCAGTGCCTCGGACACGCAGCACATGGTGTTGGCGGTGCCAAGGAAGGAACAGGAGCCGCAGCCGGGACAGGCGGTGTTCTCCAGAGAGTTGTACTCGCACTCGGTGATCTTACCGGCCTTCAGCATACCCAGGGCCTCGGAGATGGAGGTCAGGTCGGACTTACGGCCGTCGAACTCAATGCCGCCCAGCATGGGACCGCCCACGCAGACAATGCAGGGGATATCTAGACGAGCCGCCGCCATCAGCATGGCAGGCACGATCTTATCGCAGGAGGCCAGCAGCACCAGACCGTCCAGCCGGTGGGCCTGCGCCATGATCTCCACGGAGTCGCAGATGATCTCACGGGAGGGCAGAATGTAGTGCATACCCTCATGGCCCTGTGCCACACCATCGCAGGCAGCGATGGTGCCGAACTCCACAGCGGTGCCGCCGGCGGCATAGATGCCGTTCTTCACATACTCAGCCACCTTGTCCAGATTGTAGTGGCCGGGAACCAGCGTGTTCCAAGTGTTGGCAATGCCGATCAGGGGCTTGCCCTCCTTCAGTTCGCTGTCCGTGTAGCCCATGGACTTGAACAGGGAGCGGGCAAATGCGCTGTCCTCCATGCCAAGGATCGCCTTACTACGGTTTTCCATTGTGTTTCCTCCTTCAAATATGACATATCTCTTTTTCTTATGTTACTGGCCGCAGGCTGCGGCTCGGTTTGGCTGTTATTCTATAATGCCGTTTACCATTCTGAAAATATTATAAAATCCATGGTGCCTTTTGTCAATAGGATATCTTCTGCTTTTCTAAAAAACTTGTCTGTTTTCCGGTATTAGTTGACTTTATCTGTAAGAAGGTCTATAATGGTCTAAATTAGATTGGTTCGCAATGTTCTATGATACAGAACGAACAAGGAAGGAAAAGATATGGCAACTACAAAAACCATCCAGTCGGTGGAGCGGGCCTTCTCCATTCTGGAATACCTTCAACAGTGCGGCGGCGGAGAGCGCAGCGTCAAGGAGATCGCTGATGCACTGGAGCTGAACAAGAGCACCGCCTTCGGCCTCATCAACACCCTGACCACGCTGGGCTACCTGCAGCAGAACGCAGATAACCAGAAGTATGTGCTGAGCCTGAAGTTGCTGAGCTTCTCCAACACCATCAAGGTCCAGAACAGTATCATCCGCACCGTCCACCCCTATCTGGAGCAGATCAGCCTGAAATACGGCGAGATCGCCCACTGCGGCGTGGCTCAAGGGGACAGCGTCATCTATGTGGACAAGGTGGAGTCCAGCCGGTCGCTGTCTATCAACACCCAGATCGGCACCAAGAACTACCTCCACTGCACCGGCGTGGGCAAGTGTATTCTGGCCTATATGCCGGAGGATGAGCAGCAGCACATCCTCGCCGGACCGCTGAAGGCACTGACCTTCAACACCATTGTGGACCCCCGTCAGCTTCAGGCGGAGCTGCGGCACATCCGGGCCGACGGCTACGCCATGGACAACGAGGAGGTGGAGGTGGGTCTGTCCTGCGTGGCAGTGCCGGTGTTCTCCGCACCGGGGCAAGTCTCCTGCTCCATCAGCATCTCCGGCATGACCCCCCGTGTCCGCACTGCCCTGCGGGGCGGACTGCTGGATGATCTAAGGCAGGCCTCCGCCGACATCTCCCGCAGTCTTTACGGCTATCAGCCCGCCGATGACCTCCTGTAACGGGTCCTGCGATCCAACTGTATACCGATCGTCTCACAAAGCGGAGGGGAAACATGGTTTCCCCCTCCGCTTTCTTTTGCCTCAGTGCCGCACAGCAGACGGCAAATCTCTCACGGAAGGATCCATTCACTCCTTCCGCAATTTTTTAATAGCACGTCACGCCGCCGTCGATGGGCAGATTCACGCCGTTGAGGAAGGACGCCTCGTCGCTGGCCAGATACAGCACCGCATTGGCCACATCCTCCACGGAGGTCAGGCGGCCCAGCGGGATCTCGTTGAGCCGGGCCTGCTTCTTCACCGGGTCCGCCATCAGAGCCGCCACAAAGGGCGTGTCCACGGTGGCGGGATGGATGGAGTTGCAGCGGATGTTGCCTTTGCCATACCGGGCTGCCACAGACTTGGTCAGCAGGGTGATAGCGCCCTTGGTGGCCGTGTAGGCCTCCGGAGTGTTCATGTGGCCGATGAGGCCGCAGATGGAGGAGGTGTTGACGATGGCGCCGCCCCCCTGCTTCCGCATCACCGGCAGAACATACTTGGTGGCCAGAAAGACGCTGGCGGTATTGACCTCCATCATCTTCATCCACTCGTCCTTCACCATTTCCTCGATGGGCTTGCGGATGTTGATGCCGGCGTTGTTCACCACCACATCCAGCCGTCCGCTCTCGGAGACGATGCGCTCTACGATGGTCTTCCATTCCTCCTCGCTGGTGACATCCGCCACGGCGCCGTGGGCCTTCCGCCCTGACGCTTCAGCTCCTCCACCAGCTGGTCGATCTTCTCCTGCACCAGATCCAGAATCCAGACCTCGGCCCCATTCCGGGCCAGCAGCTTCGCCTGTGCCGAGCCGATGCCGCCTGCACCGCCGGTGATAACGATGACCTTATTCTGTACGTTCGTGTTAAATCCCTCCCTTTCATGCGTTACGCTCTGGTTTCCTTATCCTTCCATGCCTTGGCGGGGTTCTGCACGCCCATCTTGCCGCCGCTGATCTCCAGCGTGGTGCCGGTGATATAGCGGGCATAGTCCGATGCCAGAAACGCCAGCGCCCACGCCACATCCATGGGCTCACCGAAGGTCTGCATGGCGATGGCACTCTTCATGGCCTCGCCGTTGCTGACGGTAAGTGCGTGGGTCATGTCCGTATCGATGACGCCGGGGATATACCCGTTGACTCGGATGCCGTAGGGGGCCAGCTCCGCTGCCAGCGTGTTCACCATGGACTTTACGGCGGACTTGGTGGCGGCATACACACCGCTACCCACAGAGGGGAACACCGCCGCAAAGGAGGAGGCCAGCAGCATGACGCCGCCCTTATCCTTCATGGCCTCATACGCAATGCGTGCGCCCAGATACACCGACTTCATGTTGGTGTCCACCGTCTTATCCCAGACGTTCTCCGGGGTGTCGATGATGCTGTACTGGGGATAGACACCGGCGTTGCTGACCCAGATGTCCAGCCCGCCCAGTGCTTCCTCGGCGTGGCGGGCAAAGCCCTTCAGGGACTCGTCGTCGGACACGTCACAGGTCTCGCCGAAGGCGGTGATGCCCTGCGCCTTCAGCTCCTCCAGCGCTGCAGCCAGCTTCGTGGGATTGGTGCCGCAGATGGCCACCTTGGCCCCCAACTGGCCGAACAGCTGGGCGCAGGCCAAGCCGATGCCGGCGGTACCGCCGGTGACGACGGCCACCTTGTTGTCAAAACGGATGTTCATGCTCATGACAGGATTCTCCTTTCTATGGTTCCGGTTCCCCGGAAAAAAGCGGCCGGGGACGCCCCGGTGAACGGAGCGTCCCCGGCTGGGAATGCACGTTTGATTCAGTTACGCAGAGATCAGCCAAAGACGCCTACGGCGTTAAGGATGACCACGGCGATCAGGCAGATCACGGAAGCCACGGCGCAGGGTACCGTGACGTACTTCACGGACTGCTTGGTATTCAGGTGGAAGAACTGACCCATGACCCAGAAGCCGGAGTTGTTGTAGTGGTTGCCCATCAGGGTGCCACTGCCGATGGCCAGCACGGCGGCCAGAGAAGACAGGCCCAGGTCGGGCATCATGGGCAGCACGATGGCGGCTGCGGTCATGCCGGCGGTGGTCATGGAGCCCACGGAGGTCATCATGATAGCGGCGATGGCCCAAGGCACCAGAATGGCGGGGATGGGGCTGTCAGCGATGAGCTTGGACAGGGGCTCCAGTGCGGGGGAATTCTTCAGCACGTTACCGAAGGCGCCGCCCATAGCGGTGATCAGCAGGGGAGACAGGCAAACCACCAAGCCACGGGCCACCCACTTGTTGAGCATGACCTCGCCCAGCTTTGCCTTGGGCTCATTGTAGGTGTCGGCGTACACGCCCAGCACCATCTTGCGCTGCTTGTAGCCCAGATAGAAGGAGTACAGCAGGCCGATGGACAGAGCGATGACCTTGTTGCCGATGGTGGTGCAGATGGTGTAGATAGCACTGCCCTCGGCGGCATACATCTGAGCGAAGGAGGACACGGAGATCAGCAGCACAGGCAGCAGCAGGGGCAGGAAGCCCTCGCCGGTGTGGGGCAGACCGGAATCCTTGATGAGGATGTCATCCTCGCTGTCGGAATCGGTCTCCTCCATGCCACGAACGAACTCAGGATTGGGCTCGATCCATTCCTTCTCCGTCCACTTCCGCAGCAGGAAGTAGGTACCGAAGAAGCCCACGAAGCTGATGACCAGACCCCAGACGATGGTCATACCCAGATCGCTGCCGAACATCAGCGCAATGGCCAGGATGCCGGGGGTGGGAGGCACCAGACCGTGGGTCAGGAACAGGCCCAGACCGGTGAAGGAAGCCATGGTGGACATGGAGATGTGCTTACGCTTGGAGAGCATAGAGGCAATGGGCGCCGTCAGCACCATGGTGATATCCCCGAAAACAGGGATAGACATGATGAAGGCCGTCAGGGCCGGAGCCAGCTCCATACGCTTACCACGGAACAGCTTGATAAAGAAGTTTGCAATGACCTTGGCGGCGCCGGTATCCTCGATGGCCATGGAAATGATGGCGCCAAGGATGATGGTGATGCCCACGCTGCCCAGCGTGCCGCCAAAACCGTTGCTGATGTAATCCACGGAACCGGTGACGCCGTAACCCAGGGCGATACCGGTACCCAGCGCAGCAATAAACAGCGCCAGCACGGGATGCATCTTTGCTTTGACGATCATCAGCACCAGAGCTGCGATCGCCACTACCAGAATCAGAATGAATACTCCAGCAGACATAGTGTTTTCTCCTTTTCAGATTTTCTCTCTGACTTGCAGCAGGCTCTCGGCTCTCTGCCCGCTTACTCATGCGACACCTTCTCCCTTGCGCCGCATCGGTAAGCGGATATTTCCGTTCGCCGTTCTACAATGTCGATGCTCGTATTTTATTCCCAAATGAGTCATTTGTCAATATCCTCTGCCGTATTTTGTCGTTATTTACATATTTCTTTTCTTGTTTTGTACATTTCAGAGAAAGTTCCTGTGTGCATACCATTTTGCATACAAAAGTGGTGTCATCGCTCTCATCCCATTTCGTTTCTCGTTCTATTATGCAGAACTAGAAACGCATCTTATATTAAACATCACACACCGAACTCTGCCCTCCGCGCTTTACGCTTTCCCCAACCGGCCCGCCCTTTTCTCACTGGCCTAAAAGAATACACGCCTCTCCTTCACGCTCCATAGAATCTCGCCCCTATTAGAACGCCTTGTTGCACTTTCTTCTACCCCGCTCTCCCCCACGTCGCATTGCTCAGCTCTTCGCTTTGTAAGAAGATGCCGCCTCCGATTGGAATGCATCTCCCTAAACGGCATAAAAATAAGGCGCAAGCGGTTTCCGCTTGCGCCTTATCTCATACTATTTCACCCTTGGCTACACCGATGGTGTGCCGTTGGGGTCACAGCTCTTCGTTCAATTAGTCCTGGTTGATGGCGATGACAACACCGGAACCGACGGTACGGCCGCCCTCACGGATAGCGAAACGCAGACCGGTCTCGATAGCGATGGGGGTGATCAGCTCCACGTTCATGTCGACGTTATCGCCGGGCATGCACATCTCAGTGCCCTCGGGCAGGGAGATGATGCCGGTCACGTCGGTGGTACGGAAGTAGAACTGGGGACGATAGTTGTTGAAGAAGGGGGTGTGACGGCCACCCTCGTCCTTGGTCAGAACGTACACCTGACCAACGAACTTGGTGTGGGGATGAATGGAACCGGGCTTGGACAGAACCTGACCACGCTCAATCTCGGTCTTAGCCACGCCACGCAGCAGAGCGCCGATGTTGTCGCCAGCCTCAGCGTAGTCCAGCAGCTTGTGGAACATCTCGATACCGGTAACGGTGGTCTCACGCTTCTCGTCGGACAGACCAACGATCTCGACCTTCTCGTTCAGGTTCAGCACACCACGCTCCACACGACCGGTAGCAACGGTACCACGGCCGGAGATGGTGAACACGTCCTCGACGGGCATCAGGAAGGGCATATCCTCCTTGCGGTCGGGGGTGGGGATCCACTCGTCAACAGCGTCCATCAGCTCCTTGATGCAGGCATACTCAGGAGCGTTGGGATCGGTGGACTCGGAGATCAGGGCGTTCAGAGCAGAACCACGGATGATGGGGGTGTCATCGCCGGGGAAGCCGTAGAAGTCCAGCAGCTCACGGACCTCCATCTCCACCAGCTCCAGCAGCTCCTCATCGTCGACCTGGTCGCACTTGTTCAGGAACACCAGCACAGAGGGCACGTTCACCTGACGGGCCAGCAGCAGGTGCTCACGAGTCTGAGCCATGGGGCCGTCGGTGGCAGCGATGACCAGGATAGCGCCGTCCATCTGGGCAGCACCGGTGATCATGTTCTTGATATAGTCGGCGTGACCCGGGCAGTCCACGTGAGCATAGTGACGCTTGGCCGTCTCATACTCGACGTGGGCGGTGTTGATGGTGATACCACGCTCGCGCTCCTCGGGAGCCTTATCGATGGAAGAGTAGTCGGTGTACTCAGCACCGCCCTGCATCGCCAGGTACTTGGTGATGGCAGCGGTCAGAGTGGTCTTACCATGGTCGATGTGACCGATGGTGCCGATGTTAACATGGGGCTTGGTTCTCTCAAATTTCTGCTTGGCCATTTGAAATGATCCTCCTTAACAGTTTTGCAAATTCTTAAAGTGCAATGTTTTGCTCGACATTACTATTTTACAGTATCTGCGGCAGAAAAGCAACCTAAAATTTAGGATTTACGCCTCATGGCCGCTGCGCTTGCTGACCAGCTTCTCCTGCAGACTCTTGGGCAGCTCCACATAGTGGCTGGGTTCCATGGTGTACTGACCACGGCCCTGGGTGCGGGAGCGCAGGTTGGTAGCATAGCCGAACATCTCGGACAGGGGGACAAAGGCATCGATCTGCTGGGCGCCGGAGCGCATCTCGTAGCCCTGAATCTGGCCACGGCGGGCATTCAGATCACCGATGACGTCGCCCATATACTCGTCGGGTACGATAACGCACACCTTCATGATGGGCTCCAGCAGGACGGGATCCGCCTCACGCATAGCCTCTTTAAAGGCCATGGAGCCGGCGATCTTAAAGGCCATTTCGGAGGAGTCCACCTCGTGGTAAGAACCATCGTACAGCGTGACCTTCACATCCACCACGGGATAGCCGGCCAGCACGCCCGCCTGCATGGCGCCCTGAATACCGGCGTCGATGGCGGGGATATACTCCTTGGGAATGGCGCCGCCCACGACGGCATTGACAAACTCGTAGCCCTTGCCGGACTCGTTGGGCTCCAGCGTGATCTTCACATGACCGTACTGGCCGGAGCCACCGCTCTGGCGCTTGTACTTGGTCTCGTGGTTGACCTTCTTGCGGACGGTCTCCTTGTAAGCCACTTGAGGAGCGCCCACATTGGCCTCTACCTTGAACTCACGCAGCAGACGGTCCACGATGATCTCCAGATGCAGCTCACCCATACCGGCGATGATGGTCTGACCCGTCTCCTCGTCGGTGTAGGCCCGGAAGGTGGGATCCTCCTCGGCCAGCTTGGCCAGAGCGATGCCCATCTTCTCCTGACCGGCCTTGGTCTTGGGCTCGATAGCCACGCGGATCACAGGCTCGGGGAATTCCATGGACTCCAGAACGATGGGGTTCTTCTCGTCGCACAGGGTATCACCCGTGGTGGTGTTCTTCAGGCCCACCATGGCGGCAATGTCGCCGGCATAGACGGTCTCCAGATCCTCACGGTGATTGGCGTGCATCTGCAGCAGACGACCCACACGCTCACGCTTGTTCTTGGTGGCATTGAGCACCGCAGAACCTGTGTTCAGCGTACCGGAGTACACACGGAAGAAGCTCAGACGGCCCACATAGGGGTCGGTCATGATCTTGAAGGCCAGTGCGGCGAAGGGCTCGTCGTCGGAAGCGTGACGGTCCTCCTCCTCCTCGGTCTTGGGGTTGACACCCTTGATGGCCTCGATATCGGTGGGAGCGGGCATATAGTCCACCACGGCATCCAGCAGCTTCTGGACGCCTTTGTTGCGGTAGGAAGAACCGCAGGTGACAGGCACCATTTCCACAGCCAGCGTGGCCTTACGGATGGCGGCACGGATCTTGGAAGCGGGGATCTCCTGACCCTCCAGATACATCTCCATGATCTCATCATCGAACATGGAAACGGCGTCCAGCAGCTTCTCACGATACTCGTTGGCCAAGTCCACCATGTCCTCAGGGATGGGCTCCACACGCATATCCTTGCCCAGCTGATCGTAGTAGATATCAGCATCCATCTCCACCAGATCGATGATACCCTTGAAGGTATCCTCCTTCCCGATGGGCAGCTGGATGGGTACGGCGTTGCACTTCAGACGATCATGGATCATGTCCAGCACGTGATAGAAATCGGCGCCGGTGATGTCCATCTTATTGACGTACACCATCCGGGGAACATGATAGTGGTCGGCCTGACGCCACACCGTCTCAGACTGGGGCTCCACACCGCCTTTGGCGCACATCACGGTGACAGAGCCGTCCAGCACACGCAGAGAACGCTCCACTTCCACAGTGAAGTCCACGTGACCGGGGGTGTCGATGATGTTGATACGGGTCTGAGGAAACTGGTTCTTGGAACCCTTCCAGTAGCAGGTGGTAGCGGCGGAGGTGATGGTAATACCACGCTCCTGCTCCTGCTCCATCCAGTCCATGGTAGCCGTACCCTCGTGCGTTTCACCGATCTTGTAGTTGACGCCGGTGTAGTACAGAATACGCTCGGTCGTGGTGGTCTTTCCTGCATCAATGTGGGCCATGATGCCGATATTCCTTGTATTTTCCAGTGTAACCTTTCTCGGCATACCGTTCTCCTTTTTCTCTCTTTGCGGGGATTACCAACGGAAGTGGGCGAATGCCTTGTTGGATTCGGCCATCTTGTGGGTATCCTCACGCTTCTTCACAGCGCTGCCGGTGTTGTTGGCAGCATCCATGATCTCGCCTGCCAGGCGCTCCGCCATGGTGCGCTCGCTGCGAGCACGGGAGTATGCGGTCAGCCAGCGCAGACCCAGGGTCTGACGACGGGCAGGACGCACCTCCATGGGGACCTGATAGGTGGCACCGCCGACACGGCGGGCCTTGACTTCCAGACTGGGCATGATATTCTCCATAGCCTGGGTGAACACTTCCAGAGGCTCCTTCTCGGTCTTCTCCTTGATGATATCAAAGGCACCGTAGACAACCTTCTGGGCAACGCCCTTTTTACCGTCCAACATGATGCTGTTGACGAGCTTCGTCACCAGCACGGAGTTGTACATAGGATCGGGCAAGATCTCTCTCTTGGGAACATTACCTCTTCTGGGCACTATGCTTCCCTCCTTCATAAAAATATGATTTCATAGGTACTCAACAGCCCGGCGGCTGTTGTTCGGCCTGCCAAAGAGGTAGTTATATAAAAACCTTTTCGGCAAAGCTCATTTCATGCGGGAATTACTTGCTCTTGGGCCGCTTGGCACCGTACTTGGAACGGCCCTGCATACGGCCGTTGACGCCCTGGGTATCCAGCGTACCACGGATGATGTGGTAACGGACGCCGGGCAGGTCCTTGACACGGCCGCCACGGATCATGACCACAGAGTGCTCCTGCAGAGAGTGACCAACACCGGGAATGTAGGCGGTGACCTCATAGCCGTTGGTCAGACGGACACGGGCGATCTTGCGCAGTGCGGAGTTAGGCTTCTTGGGGGTCGCAGTTCTCACGGCGGTGCAGACGCCACGCTTCTGAGGGGAGGAGAGATTGGTCTCCTTGTTCTTCAGCGTATTCAGGCCCTTCTGCATAGCAGGGGAATTGGACTTGTAGGTAGCCTGTTTCCGGCCCTGCTTGACCAGCTGATTAAAAGTAGGCATGCAATGAACTCCTTTCTAAAGATTTGTCGGGATGACTCCCTTTATTTTCCACGGAATAAGAAATTTTATTCCGGAAAAACCGTTTTAACGGCTGGGGACGGCGGCTGCGGCGGTCCCCACGGCGATGCCGGCGGCCCGGCCCAGCTGTGACATGGTAAACTCCGTCACGGCAGGCACTCCCACTGCACGGCAGGCCGCCAGCAGCGGCTCCACCAGTGCCGGGTCGGCATCCTTTGCCAGAAAGACCCGTCCGGCATGACCGGCAGCCAACAGGCGGCGTGTCTGCTTCAGGCCCACCACCCGGTTTTCGCAAGACAATTCTTCCAGCATGGAGAGCCTCCTCGTTGAAATATCGCCCTGCATGGCAAAATTCGCAGGCTCCAAGCCCACGCAATTCAGGATTATAGCATAAACCCGTCCCAGCGTCAAGTAGATTTCCGGCAAAAATTTGTGCGTTTGGCTGAATTTCTGCCGTGTTTTTCTGGGAAATACACAAAGCCCGCCGGAGCGGATTTTCCCCTGTACTTTCCCGCCTCGACGTGGTATCCTAATATATATTAAGAATCGCCGGATATCATCCGAGCCTATGAAAACAGGAGGGATCGCCATGATCCTCATTCAGAACGCCCACATCAAGCCCATCGTCGGGCCGGAGCTGCCCAACGGCTGCCTGCTGGCGGAGGATGGCCGCATCACCGCCGTCGCCCCCCACATCGACGCCCCGGAGGGCTGCACCGTCATCGACGCAGGTGGCCGTCTGCTGACCCCCGGCTGCGTGGAGGCCCACTGTCACATCGGTCTGGACAATGAGTGTCTGCGCTGGGAGGGCATGGACTACAATGAGATCGTGGACCCCCTGACGCCACAGCTGCGGGCCATCGACTCCATCAATCCTCAGGACGGTGCCTTCCCCAACGCCCTGCGGGGCGGTGTCACCACCGCCTGCACCGGCCCCGGCAGCGCCAACGTGGTGGGCGGCACCTTCACGGTGCTGAAGCTGGCCGGTAAACGGGTAGACAATATGCTGCTGAAGGAGCCTGCCGCCATGAAATGCGCCTTCGGCGAAAACCCCAAGGGCTGCTACGGACAGGGCCTGAAGAAGAGTCCCATGACCCGGATGGCAGTGGCGGCGCTGCTGCGGGAGCTGCTGTTCAAGACCCGGCGTTACCGGGATGACAAGCTGGCCGGGAAGAACCCCCCCTTCGACATGAAGCTGGAGGCCATGCTGCCGGTCATCAACGGCGAGATCCCCCTGAAGTGCCACGCCCACCGGGCCGACGACATCCTCACCGCCGTCCGTATCGCCAAGGAGTTCGGCGTCAAGGCCACGCTGGACCACTGTACCGACGGCGAGCTTATCTCCGACGAGCTGGCCAAGGAGGGCCTGCCGGTGTTCGTAGGTCCCACGCTGGGCAGCAAAAGCAAGGCCGAGCTGCGCCACAAGAGCTTCACCACCCCCGGCACCCTGTACCACGCCGGACTCACCGTCAGCATCATCACCGACGCCCCGGTGATCCCGCTGGAGAAGCTGCCCATGTGCGCCGGTCTCGCCGCAAACGCCGGTCTCCCCATGGAAGAGGCGTGGCGGGCCATCACCATCAACCCCGCCCGCAGCTTGGGCATCGACAGCCGTGTGGGCAGTCTGGAACCCGGCAAGGACGCCGATCTGGTGCTGTGGACGGCGGATCCCCTGACCACCATCGGGGCCGAGGCCTACTGTACCATCGTGGACGGCAAGGTGGTCTATCAGGCGGAGTAAGCCAAAATCACCAATATTTTACCGAAAACCGTCAAGATAACATAGAAAGATCCGCACTGTGCAGTGTCACAGTGCGGATCTTTTATGGTTCTTCTGATGCTCGTTCAGCGCAGCCACAGCCAGCCCGCCAGCGCCAGCTGCACCACCAGAATAGCCGGGATGCCATAGCGGAAGTACCAGTGTCGGGTCTTGTGGTGAAAGGTCCACATCCCCAGCAAGGCCCCCACGCTGCCGCCCACGATGGCCAGCAGAAACAATGTCTTTTCCGGCACACGCCAGCGTCCCTGCTTGGCCCGCCGCTTATCGGCTCCGTACACGGCGAAGGCCGCCGCATTGATGAGCAGCAGATAGACGCCCAGCCAGTCCGGCAGGACCGCCAGCAGCTCCTGCATCAGTCCTTCAGAGCGGCCAGAGCGCAGGCGGTCTTGGCGCCCAGAACGGCGTTGTTGTACACCAGCTGGATGTTGCTCTCCAGGCTGTCGCCGCCGGTGAGATCCTTCACCTTGGCCAGCAGGAAGGGCGTGGTCTCCTTGCCGTGGATGCCCTGCGCCTTGGCCTCGGCCAGAGCCTGCTCGATGGCCTTGTCGATGACCTTGTGATCCATGGAGTACTTCTCCGGGATGGGATTGGTGACCAGCATACCGTTCTTCATGCCCAACTCACGCTCGGCGTGGAAGGCAGCGGCCAGCTCCTCCGGGGTATCCAGCTCGTAGTCCACGCCGAAGCCGGACTTGCGGGTGTAGAAGGCGGGCAGTTCGTTGGTGCCGTAGCCGATGACAGGCACGCCCTTGGTCTCCAGATACTCCAGCGTCAGGCCCAGATCCAGAATGGACTTGGCACCGGCGCACACCACCATCACAGGGGTCTGGCCCAGCTCCTCCAGATCAGCGGAGATGTCCATGGTGGTCTCGGCGCCACGGTGTACGCCGCCGATGCCGCCGGTGGCAAAGACCTGGATCCCGGCCATGTGGGCGATCATCATGGTGGTGGTCACGGTGCAGGCGCCGTCGCTGCCCTTGGCCACCAGCACCGGCAGATCACGGCGGCTGGCCTTTGGCACAGCGTGACCGGCACGGCCCAGATAGTCGATCTCCTCGGCGGTCAGACCAGCCTTCAGGCGGCCCTTGATGATGGCGATGGTGGCAGGCACAGCGCCGTTTTCACGGATGAGCTTCTCCACGTTCATAGCGGTCTCCACATTCTGGGGATAGGGCATACCGTGGGAGATGATGGTGCTCTCCAGCGCCACCACGGGCTTGCCCTGCTCCAGAGCCTCTTTGACCTCAGTGGAAATGTCCAGATAACGATTCAGCATGATTCAGTTCCTCCTGTTGATAAATTCGATTGAGTTCGGATTGAAATGTATAGAAACAATAAGGAATGGCTTACAGGGCCATGCGCCGCAGCAGCTCCGCCTCGCTCATGGAGGGGTGGATGGTCTCGGTGCTCTCCATGGTCAGGGAGGAGGCCGCCAGACCCGCACGGGCCGACCTCTCCAAATCGCTGCCCTGCAGATAGGCCCACGTCAGAGCCGCCATAAAGGAGTCGCCGCAGCCGGTGGTGCTGACCATCTCCGCCTTGGGGGCGGGCAGGGTCACGCTGCCGCTCTGATCGGCGGCATAGACGCCGTCGGCTCCCAGTGAGATGAACACCCGATGCAGTCCCGTCTCCAGCAGGGTCTGCGCCGCACGGTGGAGGCTGTCGGTGTCGGTGATGGGTACGCCGGACAGCAGCTCCGCCTCCAGCCGGTTTGGCTTCAGGGTGTGGAGCTTTCCCAGCACCGGCCGCAGCTTCTCGGCCTTCACCGTGGACACGGGGTCGGCAAAAATAGGGGCGTGGCAGTTATCCGCCAGCCATGCGATGCTCTCCGCCGGGAGGTTGGTGTCGATGACCACTACCTGACTGCCCTCCAGCAGCTGCTTGCGCCCCGCCAGCACACGGGGCGTCAGATTCCGATAGATGTCCATATCCGACACCGCCAGCTGCATATCCCCCTGCTGGTCGTTGATAAAAAGATAGGTGGAGGTGTGACCGCCGGGGATCACCGGGGACTGGGAGATATCGATGCCCAGTTCGCCGCACACCGCCGCCAGCTTCTGGGCGTACACATCGTCGCCGAAAGCTGTCAGCAGCCGCACATCCAGCCCCATCAGGCTCATGTTGTGGGCGATGTTCCGGCCTACGCCGCCGGGGCTCATCCGCACCCGGCCGGGGTTGGAATCCTGTGCCACCAGTTCCTCACCGGGCCAGCCGCCGATGTCCATGTTCATACCGCCCACCACCGTGACGTAGGGGCTGCGGGTCACGATGTAGCCCTTTCCGGCGATGCAGCCCTTTTTCATCAGGTTGGAAATATGCACCGCCACGCTGGACCGTGTGATGCCCGCCCGCTCCGCCAGCTCCTGCTGGGAGATCATGGGATCTGCTTCGATCCAGTTGAGTATCTGCCGTTCCCGTTGGGTCATGCCGCACCTCCATAAGCAAAACTTTACTTTCTAATCATATGCTTATTATACCATGTGTTCCCGCCGTGTCAAGTCCTTTTCCATAGGCGGAAAAACTTTTTTCGCTCCCGATGGGACGGGCTCTTGCAAAAGTGGCGACGGGCGGTTATAATCTACGTTATACCGATTTTAGTGCAAGGAGGAACGCACGATGGAGCGAATGAAGATCGCTGCCCTTTTTGCCGACCAGGAACAGCTGGGCGGCAAGGAAGTCACCGTGTGCGGCTGGGCCCGCACCATCCGGGATATGAAAACCTTTGGGTTCATCGAGCTCAATGACGGCTCCTGCTTCAAGAATTTGCAGGTGGTCATGTCCGCTGATGAGCTGAATAATTATAAGGAGATCGCCGGGCAGAACGTGGGCGCCGCTCTCATCGTTCGTGGCACCGTGGTGCTGACGCCGGAGGCCAAGCAGCCTCTGGAGATAAAGGCCTCCTCCATCGAGGTGGAGGGCAAGTCCACCCCGGACTATCCTCTGCAGAAAAAGCGCCACAGCGTGGAGTTTCTGCGGACCATCCAGCATCTGCGGCCCCGCACCAACCTGTTCTCCGCTACCTTCCGGGTCCGCAGCGTAGCAGCCTACGCCATCCACGAGTTCTTCCAGAGCCGTGGCTTCGTATATGTCCACACTCCCATCATCACCGGCTCCGACTGCGAAGGCGCCGGCGAGATGTTTCAGGTGACGACGCTGGATCTCAACGACGTTCCCCGGACCGAAGACGGGCAGGTGGATTACAGCAAGGACTTCTTCGGCAAAAAGACCAGCCTCACCGTGTCCGGCCAGCTGAATGCCGAGAACTTCGCCATGGCCTTTGGTGACGTGTATACCTTCGGTCCCACCTTCCGGGCGGAGAATTCCAACACCCAGCGCCACGCCGCCGAGTTCTGGATGATCGAGCCGGAGATGGCCTTTACCGATCTGGCGGGGGATATGGATGTGGCCGAGGCCATGATCAAGCACATCATCCGCCGGGTGCTGGAGCGCTGCCCCGACGAGATCAACTTCTTCAACAGCTTCGTGGATAAGGGGCTCAAGGAGCGCCTGACCCATGTGATGACCTCCGATTTCGGCCGGGTCAGCTATACCGAGGCGGTGGAGATCCTGAAGCAGCACAATGACCAGTTCGACTTCAAGGTAGACTGGGGTACCGACCTCCAGACGGAGCACGAGCGGTTCCTGACGGAGCAGGTGTTCAAGCGCCCGGTGTTCGTCACCGACTATCCCGCCGAGATCAAGGCCTTCTATATGCGGATGAACGATGACGGCAAGACGGTGGCGGCGGCGGACTGTCTGGTCCCCGGCATTGGTGAGATCATCGGCGGCAGCCAGCGTGAGGAGCGACTGGAGGTACTGGAGGAGCGCATCCGCCAGCTGGGCATGAACCCGGAGGACTACTGGTGGTACTGCGATCTGCGGCGCTACGGCTCCTGCAAGCACGCAGGCTTCGGTCTGGGCTTCGAGCGGATGGTGATGTACCTGACAGGTGTCAGCAACATCCGGGACGTGGAGCTGCATCCCCGCACCGTGGGCAATGCGGAGTTCTGATGCACTTCCGGGCTTTTGACAGCAATACAAAACTTCTGCCGTTCCAATAAAATAGCTGCATCGAGGGCGCTGGCGCAAGCCGGCGCCCTTTTTCCTTTTGACTCCAATGGATCACTTTCCCGTTCTGCCGCTGGCCGGCTGTTTTTGCCGGCAGTCTTTTCTCCTATTGCCGCCGGCGGCATACTTTTTGCCAACAGCCCCTTCTGCACAAGGAATGTGTCTCCGACGGCCCACTTTTCCCACCAGCCGGAAAAGTGGGTAAAAGCACCCGCCGGAGGGAAAAGCCTGTGAAAGTCCCCTTCCTACATCATAGGCGCTATTTGGCCCTTCCGGCATATGGCAACTGATATTTCAGCAGGAAGACGCTTTGTATTGCAAAATTGTACACATTTCTCTCTTCTCGGCGGCCCCCTCTCCCCCGTCTGCGAAAAATGCAAAAAAAAGTGGCATTTCTCTGGGCAGTCTGTTATAATAGCTTATTATGGGGTCAAATTGTTACTGGCCGCATCTAATATGCAGCACAACATAAACTTGTAAAAACAGATATTTCACAATAGGAGAAGCCAATGGAAACACAGAAAAAGCGCCGGGGCGACCGCAAGGACGGCCGCCTGATGCGGGAGCTGGACTCCCTGCACTACGTCACCGGCATCCTCTACCCCAACCGATGCGACAACGAGGCCTACATCTCCCAGCGCATCGACCTGACCAACATGAACGCCTATATCGCCAAGAAGAATGAGACGGAGACGGAGTTTCCCTATACCATGTTCCACCTGGTGCTGGCAGCCCTGATGAAAACCATCACCCTGCGCCCCAAGCTGAACCGCTTCATCGTCAACAGCAACTTCTATCAGCGCAACGAGGTATCCGCCTCCTTCGTGGTGAAGAAGCAGTTCTCCGATAAGGGCGCCGAGGCGCTGGCCTTCCTGCACTGCAAGGACGAGTACACGCTCTCCGACATCCACGACTACATCCGCCGTCAGGTGACGGAGTGCCGGTCGGACAAGGTAGACCCCTCCACTGGAGCCATGGATATCCTCAACAGGATCCCCCGCTTTGTCAGCAAGGCCGCCATCCACCTCCTCATGTGGCTGGATAAGCACGGTTGGGTGCCGGCGGACATCATCGCCACGGACCCCTATTACAGCTCCGTGGTCATCTCCAATCTGGGCTCCATCAAGCTCAAGTGCGGCTATCACCACCTGACCAACTGGGGTACCTGCTCCCTGTTCTGCATCATCGGGGAGAAGGCCGTGCGGCCCATCTACGCCCCGGACGGCACCATGGCCATGAAGGAGACGCTAGATCTGGGTCTCACCATTGACGAGCGTTTGGCGGACGGCTATTACTATTCCAAGTCCGTCCGGCTGCTGAAGCATCTGCTGGAGCACCCGGAGGAGCTGGAGAAGCCTATGAAGGAGGAAGTTATCTATGAGTGAGACGGTACAGATCAAGACCCCGTGGCTGGCATCCAAGGATCCCGAAGTGCCCTCTACCCTGAGCTACTCCACCCTGTCCATGTGCGGCCGGGTCGAGGAGATGGTACGTCAGTACCCCAATTACATTGCCTATGAGTTCATGGGCAAAACCACCACCTACGCTGAGATGTGGCAGAAGATCAACGCCTGTGCCAAGAGCCTGAAGGCCATCGGTATCCGGGAGGGTGACAAGGTCACCATCTGTATGCCCAACGCCCCTCAGACCCTGTGTATGTTCTACGCTGTGAACATGGTGGGCGCCATCGCCAACATGGTCCACCCTCTGTCCGCCGAGAGCGAGATCTCCTTCTATCTGCGGGACTCCAACTCCGTGGCGGCCATCACGCTGGATCAGTTCTACCCCAAGTTTGAAAGCGTCCGCAAGACGGTGGATCTGCCCTGCCTCATCGTCACCTCCGTGGCCGATGAGCTCAAGCCCCTGCTGCGGGTGGGCTATCAGCTCACCGAGGGCCGCAAGAACCCCAAGGTTCCCCGTGGCCCCGGCGTGGTGCTGTGGAAGGATTTCCTTAAGCGTGGCGAGCACGTGGAGATCTACCGCATCAAGCGCAAGGACACCGATCCCGCCGCCATCCTCTACTCCGGCGGCACCACCGGCGTCACCAAGGGCATCCTGCTCTCCAACCGCAACTTTAACGCTCTGGCCGCCCAGATCGTGGCCACCAACCCCTTCTTCCATCCGGGTCACAAGATGCTGGCCATCATGCCCATGTTCCACGGCTTCGGACTGGGCGTGTCCATCCACTCCATGGTGGCCAACGGCGGCCACTGCATCCTGATCCCCCGCTTCACCCCTCAGAGCTACGCCGAGCTCATCAAAAAGCACAAGCCCAATCTCATCGCCGGCGTCCCCTCCCTGTTCGAGGCGCTGCTGCGGGTCAAGGAGATTGAAGGCGCCGACCTCAGCTGCCTGAAGGGTGTGTTCTCCGGCGGTGACAGTCTGTCCATTGAGCTGAAGAAGCGCTTTGACAAGTTCCTCCACGACCACGGTGCCACCGTCAGCGTCCGGGAGGGCTACGGCACCACCGAGTGCGTCACCGCCAGCTGCCTGACCCCCATCCACAAGCAGAAGGAGGGCTCCATCGGCATCCCCTTCCCGGACACCTATTACAAGATCGTCAAGCCCGGCACTCAGGAGGAGGTCCCCTACGGTGAGGAGGGCGAGATTTGCCTGTCCGGTCCCACCGTGATGCTGGAGTACGTCAACCATCCGGAGGAGACGGCCCAGACCAAGCAGACCCACGCCGACGGCCTCACCTGGATCCACACCGGCGACCTGGGCATAATGGACGAGGATGGCTTCATCTACTTCCGTCAGCGCATCAAGCGCATGATCGTCACCAACGGCTACAACGTCTATCCCTCCCAGTTGGAGAATATTCTGGATGGCCACGACTACGTCCACCTCAGCTGCGTCATCGGCGTCAAGGACCCCATCAAGATGCAGCGGGTCAAGGCATTCGTGGTGCTCAAGCCCGGCTATCAGCCCACGGAGGCCTGCAAGAAGGAGCTGCTGGACTACTGCCGCAAGCACATCGCCAAGTACGCCATGCCCTCCGACATCGAGTTCCGTGAGGAGTTGCCCAAGACACTGGTGGGCAAGGTGGCCTACCGTGTGCTGGAGGAGGAAGAGAACGCCAAGCAGGCTCAGAAGGCCGTAGAGGACGCTAAGCGTGCCGAGGAGGATGCCAAGCGGGCCGAGGCGGAGAAGGCCGAGAAGCTCAGTGCCGCCAAGAAGTCTGCGGCCAAAAAGCCCGCCCCAAAGAAGCCCGCTCACCCCACGGCCAAGCCCGAGCCCGCCAAGCAGGCTCAGAAGGCCGACACCCCTCATGACGGCCAGAACAACGACATCAAAGAATAGTCGCTCCCATGGCGGGGAGCGCAGGAGGTTCCTATGGACAGAGAGATGAAACGCCATTACACCCTACTGGTAGACTTTTTGGGTAAAATTTTGGGGCCGGACTACGAGGTGGCTCTGCATGAGCTGCTGGATGACTCCAATGAGATCATTGCCATCGCCAACGGCGAACTGACGGGGCGGCATTTAGGCTCCCCCCTCAGCAACAAGATGCTGGAATTCCTGACCAGCCGCCTCTATGAGACGCAGGACTACGTGCTGCGGTTTGAAAGCACCTCCGTCACCGGAAAGAAGCTGTGCTCCAACTCCCTGTTCATCAAGGATCCCCACGGCCGTCTGGTGGGCCTGCTGTGCATCAACTTTGACAGCAGCCGCTACCGGGAGCTGTCCGCCCGTGTCATGGACCTGTGCGGCAGCCTGCTGACCCCCGGTGCCCCCAGCGGCACCCACCTCATCGTGGAAAACGACGAGCACACCTATCCCTCCTCCATCGCCGGCGCCACTGCCAGCATCGTCTCCTCCGTCATTGCGGACTATCCCGTGCCGGTAGACCGTCTGACGCAGGACGAGAAGATGGAGATCATGGATGCGCTGAACCGCAAGGGCGTGTTCCTGCTGAAGGGCTCCGTGAGCCATGTGGCACGGGAGCTCCACAGCTCCGAGGCCAGCATCTACCGCTATCTGGGCAAGCTCAACAACAAGGACTAACCGTAAAAATCGGGAGGGACGGCTGCGCCGTCCCTCCCGAAAATTTCCCCTTCGCCGCATTTCCCCCCATTTCCGGGAAATTCTTCCGTCACTGTTGCAAATATCACGGTTATTTGGCAGCAGGTGTGGTATACTACCGGCAAATAGAAATAGAAAAGGAGATCTTAACTATGGCCATCGTACACGCAAACGCACAGACCTTCCCGCAGGAAGTGCTTCAGTCCAACGAAACGGTGCTGGTGGATTTTTGGGCCGCCTGGTGCGGTCCCTGCAAGATGCTGGCCCCCATTCTGGAGGAGCTGGACGGCGTGGCTCCCTGCAAGATCGTGAAGGTGGATGTGGATGAAAACCGGGCGCTGGCGCTGCAATACGCCGTGGCCAGCATCCCCACGCTGCTGGTGTTCCGCAATGGTCAGCTGGTGAACCGCTCCGTGGGTCTTATCTCCAGGGAGGACGTGCTGAAGCTGGTGCAGGCGTAAGCTTTTTAACGAAAAATGTGCGGGGCTGATGCCCCGCACATTTTCTCACAGCTGCTCCATGGTGCGGGCCACCTGCCCCTCACAGGAGCGCATGGCCTCCAGCGTCCGCTCCAGCAGCATATCCAGCTCCCAGCCCAGACGCTCCGCCCCTTGGGCGATGACGTCACGGGAGCACCCGGCGGCGAACTTCTTGTCCTTGTACTTCTTTTTCAGGCTCTTCAGCTCCATATCCTGACAGCTGCGGCTGGGCCGCATCAACGCCGCTGCCCCAATCAGGCCCGTCAGCTCATCTGCTGCAAACAGCACCTTCTCCATCTCATGCTCCGGAGCCACGTCGCAGCACAGGCCGTAGCCGTGGCTGCACACGGCGTGGATGATGTCCTCGCCGCAGCCTGCCTCCCGCAGCAGCTCCGGTGCCTTTTGGCAGTGCTCCTCCGGCCAGCGTTCAAAGTCGATGTCGTGGAGCAAGCCCACAATGCCCCAGAATTCGGCATCGTCGCCGTAGCCCAACTCCTTGGCATACCACTGCATGACCCCCTCCACCGTCAGGGCGTGCTGCAGGTGGAACGGCTCCTGATTATACCTCCGCAGGGCGGCCCACGCCGCCTCCCGGCTGATGTGCTCTCTCATGGGAGATCCTCCTTTGTTGCTGATGTTTTCCATAGGATAGCACCATCCGCCGGACTATGCAAGCACCATCTGCTCCAACAGGCTCAGCAGCTGCCGGGCATGGCGATATTCCGCCGCCGACAGCTCCTCCCATATCTCCCGCAGACACACGTCCTCCGTGGCCTCTGCCGCCTGTGCATAGCGCAAACCGCCGCAGGTCTCGGCGTGATACCGGGTCCGCAGCACCTCCCGCCACGGCAGACTCTCCACCCGTCCCCCCTGCAAGCGGGGCTGATAGCAGCAGCCCGTCACCAGATAGTACACCCCCATGAGACGGCGGGCGTGGCTCCCCTCCTCCCCGGCCAGCTGCCGCAGCAGGCGGCGGGCAGCCACATTAGGGGCGCAGGCGGCATAGGCCAGATAGGCCCTCCGGTCCGCCAGCTCATCCTCGATGAAGTCCTGAATGAGCCGGATGCTGCCCATGGCCCTGCCTGCAAGGCAGCACCCGCTCTCCGCCGGCTCCGCCGGTATCTCCGGTGCAGCAGGCACCGCCGCAGCCCCCGTCCTCTCCGGAATATTCCCTGCCCCCGGTTCTCTCGATGGCTCCCGACAGGCGGCCCGCACCTCCGGGTACGGGTCCAGCTCCGGCGATACCCGCTGCCAGATGCGATCGCAGCGCTGCGGGTCCATGTGCTCCCTCTTCTCCATATGCAGCCCCCCTTTTCTCGCATTATTCTATGCTCCGGCGGGAAAAAACGTCCCTGTCCATTGCTTTTTCCTGAAAACTCTGCTAAAATGTATGTTTTGTAAGGCTTTTTGTGTCCTATCCCGTCCCTTTCGACGGGGTCCAATATACTCCAAAGGAGGAATCGTTCCATGCTGGAACTGAAACACATCAGTTACCGGGTGTCCACCCCCGACGGGGAACAGGACATCCTCAAGGACATCAGCATCACCATTCCCGATGAGAAGCTGGTGGTCTTTACCGGCCCCAACGGCGGCGGCAAGACCACCATGGCCAAGGTCATCATGGGTCTGGCGGAGCCCACATCGGGCCAGATCCTGTATAATGGGCAGGATATCACCCACCTCTCCATCACGGAGCGGGCCAGACTGGGCATCAGCTACGGCTTCCAGCAGCCCCCCCGCTTCAAGGGCATCACCGTCCATGACCTGCTGCTTCTGGCGGCGGGCAAGGAAAAGCTCACCAAGGACCAGTGCTGCCAGTACCTGACCCGTGTGGGCCTGTGCGCCAACGACTATCTGGAGCGTGAGGTGGATGTGTCCCTCTCCGGCGGCGAGGTCAAGCGCATCGAGATCGCCACCATTCTGGCCCGGCAGGGCAGCCTCATGATCTTCGACGAGCCGGAGGCCGGCATCGACCTGTGGAGCTTCGCCCGCCTGACGGAGACCTTTGAGCAGATCCATCAGCAGCACCGGGCCACCATGATCATCATCTCCCATCAGGAGCGCATCATCCGTCTGGCGGACGAGATCGTGGTCATCTCCGGCGGGCAGATCGCCCACCGGGGCAATACGGAGGAGATCTTCCCCCTGATTTTGGCGGACACCCTGGGCGGCTGTCCCGTACTGGAGCACAAGGAGGTGCAGCTATGATCACCGAGATCGACGCCAGCCTGCTGGAAAAGATCGCAGACCTCACCGGCAAGCCCGTGGGGGCCTTCAACATCCGCAAGGACATGGGCTGCGAGGCCCGTCAGTCCACGGAGCATATCGCCATCGACCCCCGTGCCGACGGCAAGCCCGGTATCGATATCCACTTCAAAGAGGGTACCAAGGGAGAGACCTGCCACATCCCCGTCATCATCAGCCAGACGGGCATGAGCGACATGGTGTATAACGACTTTTATGTAGCCGACGACTGCGACGTCACCATCGTGGCGGGCTGCGGCATTCACAACTCCGGCTGCGACGAGAGCCGCCACGACGGCATCCACACCTTCCACATCGGCAAGAACTGCCGCGTGCGCTACACGGAGAAGCACTACGGCGAGGACGCCAAGGGCGAGACCGGCAAGAACATCATGAACCCCCAGACCATTGTCTATCTGGGGGAGAACTCCACCATGCAGATGGACACCATCCAGATCCGGGGCATCGACTCCACCCTGCGGGACACCCAGTTCTACTGCGAGGCCGGCAGCGAGGTGGTGGTGACGGAGCGCCTGCTGACCCACGGGGCCCAGACCGCCGAGAGCGACATGACCATCCAGCTCAACGGCGAGGGGGCCAAGGGCCGTGTCATCTCCCGCTCCGTGGCGCAGGACACCTCCCGTCAGGTGTTCCACCCGGTGATGGTGGGCAACAGCCAGTGCTTCGGCCATGTGCAGTGCGACTCCATCATCATGGGGCAGGCCCACATCGAGTCCATCCCCGCCATCACCGCCAACTGTCCGGACGCCCAGCTGATCCACGAGGCCGCCATCGGCAAGATCGCCGGGGATCAGCTGCTGAAGCTGGAGACACTGGGTCTTTCCCCGGAGGAAGCGGAGGAGACCATCCTCAAGGGCTTCCTGGCGTAAACAAATCGTATATTTCCGCCATAATTCTACCATTTGTTATCATTTTTCTCATAAAGCTCCCCCTCCTGCCGATGCAGGAGGGGGAGCTTTCACTTACAGGTCAAATTCCTTGATGCGGGAGGTGCGCTCCTCCATGGGGACGTAGTGGCCCCGAATGGTGACGGCCCGGTAGGCCGGACGCATGATGCGGTGGCCGGTGATGACCTCCTCCATGCGGTTGGCACACCAGCCTGCAATACGGGCGGAGGCGAACAGCGGCGTGAACACATCCTCCGGGATGTCCAGCATGGTATACACCAGCCCGGAGTACATATCCACATTGGCGCACATGGGGGTGTCGCTGTGACGCCGCTCCTGCACCAGCGGGATGCCCAGCTCCTCCACCTTCTGCAGTAGGTCGAACTCCTCCTCGTACCCCTTGATCTGTGCCATGTGCCGGGCATACTTCTTCAGCAGCACCGCACGGGGATCCGACAGGGTGTACACGGCGTGGCCCAAGCCGTAGAGCTTGCCGGAGCGATCCCCGGCCTCCCCGTCCAGCAGACGCACCAGATAGTCCCGGATGGATCCGTCGTCGTGGGGATCCACATTCTCCTGAATGTAGTGGAACATCTCCATGACCTTGGCGTTGGCGCCGCCGTGGAGCGGTCCCTTCAGGGAGCCCACCGCTCCGGCGATGGCGCTGTAAGTATCCGTACCGCTGGAGGACAGCGCCCGGCACACGAAGGTGGAGTTGTTGCCGCCGCCGTGCTCGGCATGGAGCATCAGCATCATATCCAGCAGATGGGCCTCCTCCTCGGTGTAGCTTTTATCCGGACGGATCATCCGCAGGAAGTTCTCCGCCGTGCTGAGTCCCTCCTCCGGGTAGTGGATGTGCAGGGACTCGCCGCCGAAATGGTGGCGCTTGACGGCGTAGGCATTGGCCACGATGGAGGGAAAATACCCGATGAGCTCCACCGACTGGCGCAGCAGATTGTCCACCGACAGATCGTCCGGATCCGGGTCGTAGGAGTACAGCGACAGGATGCTGCGGCCCAGTTCATTCATGATGTTGCCGCTGGTGCGCCGCATGATCATCCCCTCGGTGAAGCCCTCCGGCAGTTTTCTGGCCCGGTTCATGATCTCATTGAAGTGCCGCAGCTCCCCCTGCGAGGGCAGATATCCCATCAGCAGCAGATACGCCACCTCCTCGAACCCGAAGGTTCCCTCCGCCCGGTGGGCCTCCACAATGTCGTTGAGCTCGATGCCCCGGTAGTAAAGCCTTCCGGGGATGGGGATGCGCTGGCCGTCCTGCAGCAGATAGCCCTGCACGCTGCCCACCTTGGTGACGCCCACCATAACGCCGGTGCCGTCGCTATTGCGCAGACCCCGTTTGATCTCGCCGTGGTAATATTCCTCACTGATGTGATATTCCTCCCGGATCTGACGGCTCAGCGACCCGGTGTACTCCTGAATGACGCCGTTTTCCTTCATTTCCTGCTCCCTTCCCCGGCGGCCTGCTTCCCCGGCGGCTGTGATTTTCCCGTATTGTATCTCATTTTCCTCCATTTTGCAAGAAAAATTTTTGTAACTTTCAAAATATCCATGCATAACCCATTTATATTAGATTATCTCCGGCCCTCTCACGGAAAAATTGCAAGAATTTCATTTTATTCATTCATTTTCTCTTGCATCCTGGCTTTTTTGTGTTATACTGTATCCAACAAAACCATCATCCGAAAAGGGGTGCTTACCGATGATCCAACTGCACAGCGGCAGCGTCATGCTGCAGGGCGGCGTACCCGTACCGATCCCCGCCGCCGGCAGCGGCCGGGATAAGACCATGGCCTATCAGATCCTCCGCCGTCACCACCGGGGGCCGTGGGAGGGTCAGCTTCACCTGACCTTCGATAGTCTCATCTCCCACGACATCACCTATGTGGGCATCATTCAGACCGCCAAGGCCAGCGGCCTGCGGGATTTCCCGGTGCCTTACGTTCTCACCAACTGTCACAACAGTCTCTGCGCCGTGGGCGGCACCATCAACGAGGACGACCACGCCTTCGGCCTGTCTGCCGCCGTGAAGTACGGCGGAAACTACGTCCCCGCCAATCAGGCGGTGATCCACCAGTATGCGCGGGAGATGATGGCCGGCTGCGGCCGCATGATCCTCGGCTCCGACAGCCACACCCGTTACGGCGCTCTGGGTACCATGGGCGTGGGCGAGGGCGGCCCGGAGATCGTGAAGCAGCTGCTGAAAAACACCTATGACATCGCCGCCCCGCAGGTGGTACTGGTGTGGCTCACCGGCACGCCGCCCCACGGCGTGGGTCCCCACGACGTGGCCATCGCCCTGTGCGGGGCCGTGTATGGAAACGGCTTCGCCAAAAACAGAATTCTGGAATTTGCCGGCCCCGGCGTGGCCCACCTGCCCATGGATTACCGCATCGGCATCGACGTAATGACCACGGAGACGGCGTGCCTGTCCTCCATCTGGCAGACGGACGATGCCGTGGCGGAGTACCTGACCATCCACGGACGGCCGGAGGCCTATACCCGGCTGGCCCCGGAGGAGGGCGCCTGCTACGACGCCATGATCTCCATAGACCTCTCCCGGCTGGAGCCCATGGCCGCCCTCCCCTTCCACCCCTCCGAAGCGGTGACGCTGCGGGAGCTGCTCCACGATCCCGGCGATTATCTGCGTCAGGTGGAGCAGCGGGCGGCGGAGCAGTTCGGCGGCAAGGCCACCCTCTCCCTCACCGACCAACTGGTGGACGGCAAGCTGGTGGTGCAGCAGGGGATCATCGCCGGGTGCGCCGGCGGAATGTATGACAACATTGCTGAGGCCGCCGCCATTCTCTCCGGCGGTGACGTGGGCTGCGGCCCCTTCTCTCTGTCGGTGTATCCCCCCTCCATCCCGGTGAATCTGGAGCTGATGCAAAACGGCGTGCAGCAGGCGCTGCTGGAGGCCGGGGTCCTCTTCAAGCCCTGCTTCTGTGGCCCCTGCTTCGGAGCCGGGGATGTCCCCGCCAACAACGCCCTCTCCGTGCGCCACACCACCCGCAACTTCCCCAACCGGGAAGGCTCTAAGCCCGGCGACGGCCAGTTGTCCGGCGTGCTGCTGATGGACGCCCGCTCCATCGCCGCCACGGCCCGGAACCACGGCGTGGTCACCTCCGCCGCCGAGGTGGACTATCCCGCCCCGGCCCCGGTGCGCCGCACCTTCGACGGCGGGGTCTATGGCCGCCGGGTGTACTTCGGCTATGGCAAGGCCCGACCGGAGGCTCCCCTCCACTACGGCCCCAACATTGCCGAGTGGCCCGCCATCCCGGCGCTGGGAGAGGAGCTGCTGCTGCAGGTGGCCTCCGTACTGCGGGATCCCGTCACCACCACCGATGAGCTGATCCCCTCCGGCGAGACCTCCTCCTACCGCTCCAATCCCCTGAAGCTGGCGTCCTTCGCCCTGTCCCGCCGGGACCCGGACTATGTTCCCCGTGCCAGGGCCACTCAGGCGCTGGAGGAGACCCGCCGCAGCGGCGCCATACCCCCGGAGCTGCAAAGCGTGCAGAAAGCCCTCTCCATTCCCGACATGGGCCGGGTGCAGATCGGCTCGATGCTGTTTGCCAACAAGCCCGGCGACGGCTCGGCACGGGAGCAGGCCGCCTCCTGCCAGCGGGTGCTGGGGGGCTGCGCCAACCTCTGCTACGAGTTTGCCACCAAGCGCTACCGCTCCAACTGCGTCAACTGGGGGATGCTGCCCTTTACGCTGGCAGAAGGAACGGATTTCCCCGGCCACCCCGGTGACTTCCTCTATGTGCCGCAGGTGCGGGAAAAGGTGACCCGCGGCGATGAGGAGTTCCCCGCCCTGCTGCTGACGGACAGCGGCATCCACGCCCTGACGCTTTATCTGAAAAATACCACCGCCGAGGAGCGGGAGCTGCTGCTCACCGGCTGTCTCATGAACCATTATGCGGCCCAAAATGCCGCCGAAAACCGGAGGTGAACCCCATGGAAAAAATCAAAATGCCCCACCCCATTGCGGAGCTGGACGGCGACGAAATGACCCATGTGCTTTGGGGGAAGATCAAAGAGCAGCTGATCCTGCCCTTTGTGGAGCTGAACACAGAGTACTACGACTTGGGCCTGCCCAACCGGGAGCGGACGGCGGATCAGGTGACACGGGATGCGGCGGAGGCCATCCGCCGCCTGCACATCGGCGTCAAGTGCGCCACCATCACCCCCAACCTCCAGCGACAGGAGGAGTACGGCCTGAGCCAACTGTGGAAGTCCCCCAACGCCACCATCCGGGCGGCGCTGGACGGCACGGTGTTCCGGGCTCCCATCCTCATTTCACGGGTCAAGCCCGTGGTGACCAGCTGGAAAAAACCCGTCACCATCGCCCGCCACGCCTACGGTGATCTGTATAAGGCCGTGGAATACCGGGTCCCCGGCAAGGGAAAGGCGGAGCTGGTCTTCACCGATGAAAACGGCGTGGAGACCTCCCGCCAGACGGTGTATCAGTTCAGCGGCCCCGGCGTGGTGCAGGCCATGCACAACCGGGACGATTCCATTCTCTCCTTTGCCCGGTGCTGCTTCTCCTACGGGCTCTCCGTGGGACAGGACGTGTGGTTTTCCAGCAAGGATACCATCTCCAAGGACTACGACCAGACCTTCAAGCTGCTGTTTCAGAAGGTGTACGACGAGGAGTACCGGACGGCCTTTGAAAAGGCGGGTCTCACCTATCGCTACGCCCTCATCGACGACGTGGCGGCCAAGGTCATCCGCTCCCCCGGCGGCATCATCTGGGCCTGCAAGAATTACGACGGCGACGTGATGAGCGACCTCATCGCCGCTGCCTCCGGCTCTCTGCCCATGATGACCAGTGTACTGGTCTCCCCGGACGGCAACTTTGAATATGAGGCCGCCCACGGCACCGTCACCGATCACTTCTACCGCTGGCGGCGGGGGGAGAAGGTCTCCACCAATCCGCTGGCCACCATGGCGGCTTGGGCCGGTGCCCTCCGCAAACGGGGCGAATGGGACAAAAACCAGCGCTTAGTGGACTATTCTGACTGTCTGAAGCAGGCCGGACTGGACGTGTTTGAGGAGGGGTATCTGTCTGAGGATCTGGCTGCCCTCTGCGACCCCGCCGACCTGAAGGAGATGCCGGACAACGACCGCCTGCTCTCCCTCATCCGTCAGCGGCTGGAGGTGCTGCTGGCCCAATGACCGGTCAGTCATTTTCGCTCTCGCAATTCCGTTAGCCGCTTACTTTCCTTCCGCCGGATGGCACGGCGGTGCATCCCCATCCGGTCGGTGCATCGCCATTCGGCTCCCGCTCAGCGGCCGCCTGGCATCTCCGTTCCTTCTGATGGTCGTGCGTCATGCTGCTTTGCATAGTATTTCATGCATTATCCTGCATTTTTTCTTCAAGATATAAAACAAAACAGGCCATGTGTCCATAGACACATGGCCTGTTTTGTTTTACCGCCCACCTATTTCCACGGCGTATTTTCTGGCATATTCCCGGAAGCGGCGGTCGTATTCCTCGTTGTTCAGCTTGCCGCTGCGCAGCGTCTCATGGATGTTCAGATTGTGCTGGGACATATCGATGACGCTGCCGGCGATGTTGGAGCAGTGGTCGGAGGTGCGCTCCAGATCCGTCAGCAGGTCTGCCCACACAAAGCCCACCTCGATGCTGCACTTGCCTTCCCGCATCCGCAGAATGTGACGGGTACGCAGCTGCTCCTTCAGCAGATCCACCACCTGTTCCAGCGGCTCCACGGCGGCTGCCGCCTGTGCATCCCCCCGGCGGAAGGCATCCGCCGACCGGTCCAGGATCTCCTCCACGGCAGCCTCCAGCACCTTCAGGTCCGCCTGAGCGGCCTCGCTGAGGGTCAGTCCCTTGCTTTGCAGCTCCTCGGCAGATTCCACGATGTTCACAGCGTGGTCGGCAATGCGCTCAAAGTCCCCGATGGCCTTCAGCAGCTCCGTGGCGTTCTCACTATCCGCCGCCGTCAGGGTCTGGCTGCTGAGCTTCACCAGATAGGTTCCCAGAATGTCCTCATAGTGATCCGTGACCTCCTCGTCGGCCCGCACCTGCTCCGCCAGCGCCGGGGTATAGTCCGTCACCGACAGCAGGCTGCCGCGCAGGGCCTGCACGGCGCAGTCCGCCATCTTCATGGTCACTTCACGGCACTGGCCCAGCGCCAGAGCCGGGGAGGCCAGCAGACGCTCATCCAGCTCCGTCTTGTGCTCCGGAGCCGGGGCGTCGTGGATGACCCGCAGAGCCAGCTTCTCCAGCAGCGGGGCCATGGGCATGAGAATGGCCACGCACAACAGGTTAAAGGCGGTGTGGATCACGGCGATGCCCGGCAGGGTGGCCGCCTCTCCCAGAATGGCCGGGGCCAAAATCGCCCGGACGATGGAATAAGCCGCCAGCAGCACCACAGAACCGATGACGTTGAAGGACAGGTGGACGAATGCGGCACGCTTGGCGTTCTTATTGGCCCCCACAGAGGACAGCAGCGCCGTGACGCAGGTGCCGATGTTCTGGCCCATGATGATGGGAATGGCGGCGCCATAACTCACCTGACCGGTGACGGCCAGCGCCTGCAGGATCCCCACGGAGGCGGAGCTGGACTGGATGACGGCCGTCAGCACCGCACCGGCCAGCAGGCCCAGCACCGGGTTCTGAAAGGCGATGAACAGCTGTCGGAAGGCCGGCACATCCGCCAGACCGCCCACGGCGGAGGACATGGTTTCCATGCCGAACATCAGCGTGGCAAAGCCCAGCAGCACCGTGCCGGTGTCCTTTTTCTTATTGTCCTTGCAGAACATGAAGAAGATGATACCCGCCAGCGCCAGCACCGGCGTAAAGGAGGTGGGCTTCAGGAGCCGCACCCATATGCTGTCGCCGCTGATGCCGCCCAGACTCAGCAGCCATGCCGTCACCGTGGTGCCGACGTTGGCCCCCATGATGACGTTGATGGCCTGCCGCAGGGTCATGAGACCGGAGTTGACGAAGCCCACCACCATCACCGTGGTGGCCGAGGAGCTCTGGATCACCGCCGTGACGCCAAGGCCCGTGAAAAAGCCCGCCAGACGGCCGGTGGTCATCTTGCCCAGCAGGGAACGCAGGCGGCCCCCAGCCCGGCGTTCCAGCGCCTGTCCCATCAGCGTCATGCCGAATAGGAACAGACACAGCCCTCCCAGCATGGTCAATACATCAAAAATACTCATAAGCGTTTTCCTCTCCGCCGCCACCGGGCGGCACCTTTTTTTACACAGTTTTCCCAAATACTCTATCTAATCAGTACTTTACCGGCGGCAGATAAAATCCAAAAGCGGAGTTTTGTAAAATCCATGTAAAATCTTACCCAGTGGAGGGCGTCGGGACAGCAGGCGGGGAAGCTCGACGAAAAAGCAGGATTTATGGCTCATATGTGAAAAAAATCACTTCTACCCCCTTGCGTACTTTTTGCGGATGCTGTATCATGTAGAATGTCCGGGAATCGGCCGGACAAAATAACAAAAAGAGGAGAGAAAACAATGGAACGTATCTTCCACCTGAAGGAGAACGGCACGACTGTGAAAACAGAGATCCTGGCCGGTCTCACCACGTTCATGACGATGGCCTACATCATCGCTCTGAACCCCAATCTGCTCACCGGCTTCCAGACCGGAACGCCCCTGTGGAACGGTGTATTCCTCGCCACCTGCATCGCCTCCGCCATTGGCACGGTGTGCATGGCCTTCCTGGCCAACAAGCCCTTTGTCATGGCCCCCGGCATGGGCCTGAACAGCTTCTTCGCCGTGGTGGCGGGCAACGTGGCCGCCCTGCTGAACACCGACTACACCAGCGCCTTCCAGGCGGTACTGTGCATCATCCTGGTGGAGGGCATCGTGTTCCTGCTGCTGAGCGTGTTCAACATCCGTGATAAGATCGTTCACGCCATCCCTCTGGGCGTGCGGCTGGGCATCGGCCCCGCCATCGGCCTGATGCTGATGAATATCGGCGTTGGCTCCAACGTGGGCGTTTACGCCGAGGGTAACGGCTACACCGATCCCTTCTATGTCATGCGTGACTTCTTCGGTGCCATGACTCCCAGCGTCATCAAGGATCACATGGGCGCCGAGTACAGCACCATGGTCCTGACCGTCATCACCATGTTCGTGGGTCTGTTCGTCATCATCCTGCTGGCCAAGAAGGGCGTCAAGGCCGCCGTGCTGGTGGGTATGCTGGCTTCCTCCGTGATCTACTGGGCCGGTGAGGCCATCTTCCTGCACGTGAACCCCTTCGCCTCCCTGCAGGGCGCCTCCTTTGTGCCTCCCTTCCACGACATGGCTGCCACCACCCTGTTTAAGTTCGACTTCACCGACTTCTTCCGCATCGGCTGGTTTACCGCCATCACCCTGATCATTACCTTCTGCATGATCGATATGTTCGACACCATCGGCACACTGGTGGGTACCGCCTCCCGTGCCGGTATGACCGACAAGGACGGCAATATGCCCAACATGAAGGAGGCCCTGACCTCTGACGCCATCGGCACCGTGGCCGGTGCCTGCTGCGGTACCTCCACCGTCACTACTTTCGTGGAGTCCGCCTCCGGCGTGGAGGCCGGCGGCCGCACCGGTCTGACGGCTCTCACCACCGCCGCGATGTTCCTGGCCTGCATCTTCATCGCCCCCATCGCCGCCATCATTCCCGCTGCGGCCACCTCCTCCGCTCTGATCTATGTGGGCATCCTGATGCTGCAGGGCCTGAAGAATGTGGACTTCAACGATCTGGATCAGATCGTCCCCGTGTTCATCATGCTCATCGCCATGCCCATCTCCGGCTCTATCGGCCACGGCATCGGTCTGGCCATGATCTCCTACACCATCATCAAGGTGTTCTCCGGCAAGGCCAAGGACGTGTCCGTCCTGACCTATGTCATCGCCGCCCTGTTCATTGTGAAGTTCTTCGCAGTGGTGTAAGGCGAGCTATCCCCAATTAGGAGGGAATACGCCGTATGGATTATTATCTTCTGACGGATCTGGCTGCACAGGTGGGACACGGTCTCGCCATCAGCGGCGCAGAGACCTTTCGGGTGGAGGATACCATACGGCGTATTCTTCGTGCCTACGGCATCGAGTGTGAGGTGTTCGCCATCCCCAACTGCCTGACCATCAGCTTCGAGGCCGCCAACGGCAAGCCCCTGACCATCATGAAGCGCATCGGCTTCCACGGCAACGATCTGGATGCGGTGGAGCAGTTCAATGCCCTGAGCCGCCGTATCTGCCGGGAGACCCCGGAGGTGGAGGTGGCGATGCAGTGGCTGGAGGAGACGCAGGCCGCCTGCCGGAGGTACTCCCTGCCGGTGTACTATCTGGGCCACTATCTGGGGGCCTTCGGCTTCTGCTTTGTCTTTGGCGGTACCCTGCGGGACAGCCTGTGGGCGGGGCTGTTGGGGCTGATCATCGGTCTTGTCAACGGGTTTTTGAACCGGCTGGAGGTGAACCCCTTCTTTCGCACCATCGCCGCCTCCTTCTTCATGGCGGCTCCGGCATATCTGGTGGCCAGTCTGGGGTGGATGGATTCCGTGGACTCTTCTATCATCGGCGCACTGATGATCCTGGTGCCGGGGCTGCTCATCACCAACTCCATGCGGGATATCATCTACGGCGATACCAACTCCGGTATCAACCGCATCGTGCAGGTGCTGCTGTCGGCCTTCGCCATTGCACTGGGTACGGCGGCGGCGTGGCGCATCACCTCCGGGCTGTACGGCCTGCCGGTAAGCACCGGTGTGGTGCATCCCTTCTGGGTGCAGGGTCTGGCGGTGCTGGTGGGCTGCGTGGGCTTTGCCATCCTCTTCAACGTACACGGCGGCGGAATGTGGCTGTGTACGCTGGGCGGCGTGGCCACGTGGATGGTATACCTGCTGGCGCAGCAGCTGGGCTATGGTGTTTACAGCATGAACTTCTTCGCTACGCTGGTGGCAGCCCTCTATGCCGAGACCATGGCCCGCATCCGGAAGTATCCGGTGACGTCGTATCTGGTGGTGTCCGCCTTCCCGCTGCTGCCGGGGGCAGGCATTTACTATACCATGAGCCTGGGGCTGGCGGGAGACTTCCATGCGGCGCTGGCCAAGGGCCTGGAAACGGCGGGCATCGCCGGGTGTCTGGCGGTGGGGATCCTGCTGGTGTCCACCCTGTTCCGCCTGCCGGCGGAGTGGAAACGTCGGCACGGAAAAAGGTAAGAAGGCAAGCACACAACAGGGCTGCGGACATTGTCCGCAGCCCTGTTGCTCTATCGTAGCAGAGGCCGGCAAAGGTCCGGCCCGGCTTTACCGGGCCGGACCTTTTTGTCTGGTCAAAATCAAAGCCTCCAGCCAAGCCGGAGGCTTTGATCCAATGGGAGGCAACGGGCTTTATACGAAGTCACAAAGCCATGGAAGCTGTTACCATCCATAAACGCACAAAACGAAAATACAAAAGATAGCTCAAACGGGGAATACAGGGGATGTGCTGAGTATTTGCGCCCCGTATACCACCGGTGCTTGCCTTTCTTCTTCCAGCCGTAGAGACACGGCTCGTGCTGCCACTGGTACGGGAAGCGACCCAGCACCAAGGACTGCTTCTTCCAGATACAGCACCCGGAGAGGTAGAATCCGGCAGAGTCAAACGCCTTGCGGAAGTTCAGTCCCTCGGTATCAGCATGGAACACATAGATGGAGGCGTCGTCCGCCATGACCTTCTCCATATTGGAAAAGGCATCGGAGAGAAAGTCGAAAAACTTCTCCGATGCCATGTTGTCGTAATATGTGCACGATTGTTGATTCATGTGTGAGGGTGCAATAACACATCAGGGCTGCGGACGTTGTCCGCAGCCCTGATGCTCTATTTTCTCAGAGACACCGCATCAATCCAGCAGCATCAGCAGCTCCTTGGCCTTGACGGCCTGCCCCTCCTTCACCCGGATCTCCCGGACCTTGCCGGCGGTGCGGGCGGTAACGGCCGTCTCCATCTTCATAGCCTCGATGGTCATGAGTACCTGATTCTCCTCCACGGTGTCGCCGGGCTGCACATGGAGCTTGGACACCATGCCGGGGATGGAGGCCCCCACCTGACGGGGGTCGCTCTCGTCGGCCTGCACCACCTGACGGGTCTTTTCCGAGGCATTGGGGTCACGGACCGCCACCTCACGGCGCATTCCGTTCAGCTCGAACTGGACATTGATGGTGCCGTCATCGTTGTGGTCACCCAGCCCCAGATACTTGATGACCAGTGTCTTGCCGTCCTCGATGTTGATCTTGTTGGTCTCGCCCAGCGCCATGCCGTTGAAGAACACATGGCTGCCCATACGGGTGATATAGCCGTACTCCTTGCGGTGGCGGCAGAAGTCCTCATATACCTTGGGGTACATGGCGTAGGAGATCAGGTCCTTGCGCTCCGGGTCGTTCCGGAACTTCCGCACCTCCTGCTCCAGCCGGTCAAAGTCTACCGGCGGCAGCAGCTTGCCGGGACGGCAGGTGATGGGCTCCTCGCCCTTCAGGACCACCTTCTGCAGATCCTCCGGGAAGCCCCATGCGGGCTGGCCCATCATGCCCTTGAAGTAGGACACCACGGAATCCGGGAAAGCCAGTGCCTTGCCCCGCTCCACGATATTCTCCGGGGTCAGGTCGTTCTGCACCATGAAGATGGCCAGATCGCCCACCACCTTGGAGGAGGGCGTCACCTTCACCGGATCGCCCAGCATATCGTTGACGGTCTTGTACATCTCCTTGACCTCCTCGAATCGGTTGCCCAGACCCAGCGACTCCACCTGGGGCCGCAGGTTGGTGTACTGACCGCCGGGAATCTCGTAGCGGTAGATGTCGGTGGTGGAGGTTTTCAGGCCGTGGTCGAAGCTCTCATACCGCAGGCGCACATCCGCCCAGTAGTTGGACAGCTCCTGCACCCGCCGCAGGTCCAGCCCGGTGTCCCGCTCCGTTCCCTGCAGGGCGGCCACCAGCGCATCCAGCGAAGGCTGGCTGGTAAGACCCGCCAGCGGGGCGCAGGCGGCATCCACCACATCCACACCGGCCTCGGCGGCCATCAGCAGGGCTGCCACCTGATTGCCGGTGGTGTCGTGGGTATGCAGGTGGATGGGGATGCCGATCTCCTGCTTCAGGGTGGACACCAGCTTCTTGGCTGCGTAGGGCTTCAGCAGGCCGGACATATCCTTAATGGCCAGCATATGGGCGCCACGGTGCTCCAGCTCCTTGGCAAGGTCCACATAGTATTTCAGGGTGTACTTATCCTTGCTGGGATCCAGAATGTCGCCGGTGTAGCACATGGTGGCCTCCAGCAGCTTATTCTGGTTCAGCACCTCGTCCATGGCCACCTCCATGCTGGGGATCCAGTTCAGAGAGTCGAACACACGGAACACATCAATGCCCCGCTCCGCCGCCTCCTTGATAAAGCTGCGGACCAGATTGTCGGGATAGTTGGCATAGCCCACCAGATTGGAGCCACGCAGCAGCATCTGGAAAGGGATGTTGGGGATCTTCTCCCGCAGCAGCCGCAGCCGCTCCCATGGGGACTCGTGGAGGAAGCGGTAGGCCACGTCGAAGGTAGCGCCGCCCCACATCTCCAGCGAGAAGCAGTCCCGCAGGATATCCGCCACACCGTCGGCGCCCTTCACCATGTCACGGGTGCGCATCCGGGTGGCCAGCAGGCTCTGGTGGGCGTCCCGCATGGTGGTGTCGGTGAGCAGCAGCTTCTTCTGCTCCAGCACCCACTGGCTCACGGCCTTGGGGCCCTTTTCATCCAGCAGCTGCTTCAGGCCGGGGCCCAGCGGGGCCTGAGGCTGGGGGAAGCGGGGGGTGTCGTACTGGTGGCGCTCGGCATTCGGATTGGCCACCTGGATCTCCGCGATGTACCGCAGGACACGGGTGGCCCGGTCACGGGAGTCCACGATGTCAAACAGCTCCGGCGTCTCGTCGATGAACTTGGTATGGCAGCGGCCCGCCACGAAATCCGGATGGGCCAGAATGTTGGTGACAAAGGGAATGTTGGTCTTGACGCCCCGCACCCGTACCTCGTTGATGGCACGTGCTGCCTTGCGGCAGGCGGCGGGGAAATTATGATCCCAACTGGTGACTTTCACCAGCAGCGAGTCGTAGTAGGGGGAGATGACGGTACCCACGTCGGCGTTGCCGCCGTCCAGCCGGACGCCGAAGCCACCGGAGGAGGAGTAGGCCGTGATCTTGCCGTTGTCCGGGGCAAAATTGTTGGCGGGGTCCTCGGTGGTCACACGGCACTGGATGGCGTAGCCGTCGACGTGGACGTCCTCCTGCCGGTTCAGGCCGATCTCCGGGTGGCTCAGGGGATACCCGGCGGCAATGAGGATCTGGCTGCGGACGATATCCACGCCGGTGACCATCTCCGTCACCGTATGCTCCACCTGAATGCGGGGGTTCATCTCGATGAAGTAGTAGCCGCCGTTCTTATCCACCAGAAACTCCACCGTACCGGCGCTGACGTACCCCACCGAGCGGGCAATTTTCACGGCATCCCGGCGCAGCGCCTCCACCGTCTCCTGCGGGACGGACCATGCCGGGGCGAACTCCACCACCTTCTGATACCGCCGCTGGAGGGAGCAGTCCCGCTCGCCCAGATGATAGACGTTGCCGTGCTGGTCCGCCAGGATCTGCACCTCGATGTGCTTGGGCTCCACCAGATATTTCTCCATGAAAATATCGCCGCAGCCGAAGGCCTTCTCCGCCTCGCTGTGGACCAGCTCATAGGCGGTGCGGACCTCCTCCGGGCTGTCGCAGCGGCGCATCCCACGACCGCCACCGCCGGCCGCCGCCTTCAAAATCACCGGGAAGCCGAAGGACACCGCCTTCTCCACAGCGTCCTCTGCGTCCCGCAGAGGCTCCGTGCAGCCGGGGATGATGGGAACACCACAGGCCAGAGCGATCTCCTTGGCGCTGAGCTTGTCGCCCATCTGCCCCAGCACCTTGGCAGAGGGGCCGATGAACAGGATGCCGTTTTCCTCGCAGGCTCTGGCAAAGTCTGCGTTCTCCGACAGGAAGCCGTAGCCGGGATGGATGGCGGTGACGCCCCGGCGCTTGGCCAGTCCGATGATGCCGGGGATGTCCAGATACGCCCCCAGCGGGGATTTCTTCTCCCCCACCAGATACGCCTCGTCCGCCTTGGTGCGGAACAGCGAATAGGTGTCCTCATTGGAGTAGATGGCCACCGTGTGGATGCCCAGATCGTGGCAGGCACGGAAAATGCGGATGGCAATTTCGCCACGGTTGGCCACCAGCACCTTTTGGATTTCTTTGGTCTGCATGACCCATCGCCCCTTTCTGTCTCGTGGACATTTGTTTGCGCATATTATACCATAGACCTCCCCCGCCTTGCAGAGGGCAAACAGCACAAATCGCCTTTTTGTTCACTCTCACAAGGCCGCCGGGGATTTTCTCCGCAAATTTGGAAGCTTTTCCCCTTCCGCCTGCGGTCGGCATCAAGAAGCCGTATCAAAAGCTCCCTCCGGCGCTTTCACGGTATCTCCCAGCCCCGTTTTTCCGGCGGAACGTTCGGAATGAATCGTACCGCCGGGTCGGCTTTTTGCACAAACGCTCTCCTTCACCGCATCTCCCCAAGGCCCTCAAACGCCATCAACGCCGCATCCCGAACCGGGGTGCGGCGTTGATGGCAAATAAAGGAAGAAGGAAAGAGCAGCAAATTCAGCGCCCCATCGGCGGGGGCGGCGGCTCAGCCGCCCAGATATGCCTTCTTGATGGAGTCGGACTCCGCCAGCTCATGGCCGGTGCCGGAGAGTGCGATCTTTCCGGATTCCAGCACATAGGCCCGGTCCGCCACCTGCAAGGCCATTTCGGCGTTCTGTTCCACCAGCAGGATGGTGGTGCCGGACTGATGCAGCTCCCGGATGATAGCGAAGATCTGTCCCACCAGAATGGGGGCAAGGCCCATGGAGGGCTCGTCCAGCATCAACAGCTTGGGGTGGCTGATCAGCGCCCGGCCCATAGCCAGCATCTGCTGTTCGCCGCCGGAGAGCGTCCCCGCCACCTGATCCCGCCGCTCTTGCAGGCGGGGGAAGCGGGTGAAGATATCCTTCAGCTCCTCACGGGTGGGCTTTTTGTGGAGGTAGGCCCCCATCTCCAGGTTCTCCAGCACCGTCATCTGCTGGAAGATACGGCGGCCCTCCGGCACGTGGGCCAGCCCCTTATATACCAGATTGTGGCTGGGGGTGTGGGTGATGTCCTCCCCCAGAAACTCGATGCTGCCGGTACGGGAGTGCATCATACCGGAGACGGTTTTCAGGGTGGTGGATTTTCCGGCGCCGTTGGCGCCAATCAGAGCCACCACCTCGCCGGGGCGCACCTCGAAGGAGACGTCCTTCAGTGCATGGATCTTGCCGTAGTAGACGTTGATATCCTTAACCTTCAGCATCGTCCTTGGCTCCTTTCTTCCCCAGATACGCCTCGATGACGGTGGGATTGGCTTTGATGTCGGCAGGGCTGCCCTTGGCGATGACCTTGCCGTAGTTCAGCACGCAGATGCCCTCGCAGATACCCATGACCAGATTCATGTCGTGCTCGATGAGCAGAATGGCGATCTGGAAGGTATCCCGGATGCGGCGGATGTTCTCCATCAGCTCCGCCGTCTCGGAAGGGTTCATGCCCGCCGCCGGCTCGTCCAACAGCAGCAGCAATGGCCCGGAGGCCAGCGCCCGGACGATCTCCAGACGGCGCTGTGCGCCGTAGGGCAGACTCCCCGCCTGTGCATGAGCCAGATCCGCCATGCCGAAGAAGTCCAACATCTCCAGCGCCGTGGCCTCCGCCTGACGCTCCGCCTTGCGGTAGCCGAAGCCGTGGGTCACGGCGGCCAGCAGGTTCTCCCGGACGCTATTGTGCATCCCCACCTTCACATTGTCGATGACGCTCATATCGTTGTACAGCCGGATATTCTGGAAGGTACGGGCGATGCCCATGCGGCTGACCTGATGGGTGGACTTGCCCGCCGTTGGCATCCCATTGATGAGGATGCTGCCCCGGGTGGGCTGATAGACGCTGGTGAGGAGGTTAAAGACCGTGGTCTTCCCGGCTCCGTTGGGGCCGATCAGTCCGGCGATCTCCGTGCGGCCGATGGTGAGAGTGAAGTCATCCACGGCGGTCAGACCGCCGAAATCGATGCCCAGTCGGCTGGCCTCCAGCACGGGGGCGTAGCGGACATCACGCTCCGGCACCAGCGAGCGGCTGGGGTACGGAACCAGCGGCGAATCCGGCAGCCGCACACCGGCAGTTTTCAACTCTTTCATTTCTTCGCCGCCTCCTTTTTCGTTTTCTCCTTCCGGGTCTTTCCAAGGCTCAGCAGGGCTTTCAGGGACCACCGACCCTTCCACTCCGCAAACTGCGGGGAGGAGTTCAGCAGCATAATGACGATCAGCAGTACGGAGTAGGCCAGCATCCGGTAGTCTGCCACCTGACGCAGTACCTCCGGCAGAGCCCGCAGGATGATGGTGGCGATGATGGAACCCCGGATGGAGCCCATGCCGCCCAGCACCACGATCACCAGAATTTCGATAGACATATTATAGTCAAACATGGCGGGCTTGATGTTGGCCAGCGTATGACCGTACAGCACACCGGCCATTCCGGCGAAGAAAGCCGCCAGCACGAACACCATCAGCTTGTAATACGTCACGTTGACGCCGTTGGACTCGGCGGCGATGCGGTTATCCCGGATGGCCATGATGGCCCGGCCATGGCGGGAGTTTTTCAGATTCATCATCACCAGCACCACCAGAAAAATCAGCACGATGGCAAAGGGCAGCAGTGTCCGGGTATCGGCGTAGATGTCGCTGGTATCCAACCCCTTGGCGCCGCCGGTGACGGAGAGATTGTTGATGATGGTCTTGATGATCTCGCCGCAGGCCAGCGTCACGATGGCCAGATAGTCGCCCTTGAGCCGCAGGGCAGGCAGGCCCACCAGCAGGCCCACCACCGCCGCCGCCACGCCGCCCAGCAGCATGGACAGAGGCATCCGCACTCCGATGGGGACGCTCTGCGCCAGCTGAATGGAGAGCAGGCAGCCGGTGAACAGGCCCACGGACATGAAGCCCGCATGGCCCAGCGACAGCTCACCCAGCAGGCCCACCACCAGGTTCAGGGACACCGCCATGACGATGTAGCAGGCCATGGAGATGAGCATATTGGAGATCTGCCGGCTGGCAGATCCGGAGTAAATGAGGGCAGCGGAGCCACCGCAGAGCAGGGCGGTGATGAGCAGCGTCACGGCGTTGCCGCTGAGGCGCCGTGCGCCGGAGGTCATATTCTTTCCCATAGCTTACACCTTCTCACTGATACGCTTGCCCAGCAGGCCGGTGGGCTTCACCACCAGCACCGCCACCAGCACGCCGAACACGATGGCGTCGGCCCACAGGGTGGAAATATACGTCTTGGAGAGCTGCTCGATAACGCCCAGCAGCACACCGCCCAGCATAGCGCCGGGAATAGACCCGATGCCGCCAAACACGGCTGCGGTAAAGGCCTTGATGCCGGGCATGGCGCCGGTGGTGGGCCGGATGTAGGTGTAGGCCGCTCCGTAGAAGATGGCGGCCACGCCCGCCAGCGCCGAGCCAATGGCAAAGGTGACGGTGATGGTGCGGTTGACGCTGATGCCCATCAACTCTGCCGCCTCCTTATCCTCCGACACCGCCCGCATGGCCTTGCCCATCCGGGTACGGTTGATAAACAGGGACAACCCCACCATGATAATGGCCGTCACCGCCATGGTGGCGATGGTAATACCGTCGATGTACACGCCGCCCAGCTCCACGCTGGGGATGGTGAACAGCACCGGGAAGGCCTTCTGCTCCGAGCCGTAGATCAGCAGCGCCAGATTCTGCAGCAGATAGCTGACACCGATGGCGGTGATCAGGACCGCCAACGGCGGGGCCTGCCGCAGGGGCCGGTAGGCCAGAAATTCAACGGTGATGCCCAGCAGGGCGCAGATGGCGATGCTGATGAGGATAGCCACCAGCGGCGGCATCCCCAGCGTCAGCACGGAGGTGACAACGGCATAGGCTCCCACCATGATGATATCGCCGTGGGCGAAGTTCAGCATCTTGGCGATGCCGTAGACCATGGTATAGCCCAGAGCCATCAGCGCATAGATGCTGCCGAGGCTCAGACCGCTGATAAGGGTCTCGATCAATCGGGTCATAAATCAGTTTCCTCTCTTTCTTCCGGATATCCCTCCCTGTCCGGAGGGCGGGCCGGGCGGCACAATACTGCCGTGCCGGAGATACACCGGCAGGCACTGTTCTGCCGTTCGGTAGACTGGGTGCTCTCCGGGGCCGAAGCCCCGGAGAGCGCCCGGTCACTTAGCCAAGCAGGCTGGTGGTGCCGTCGGCGGCGAACACCATGGCCTTGGCGTTCTTGTCGGGCTCACGGGTGGCGTCCCACTTCATGGTGCCGGTGAGGCCGTCCACGGTGATGGTGTACATGGCATCCACCATGGCGGAGGTGAAGTCGGCGTCAGCAGGGGTCTTGCCGCAGGCCTCCATGGCCGCCTTCACGGCATACACGGCGTCGTAGGCGTCGGCGGCGAACTGATCAGGAGCGGAGCCGTGGAGCTTGGTGAACTTGTCCACGAAGGTCTGGGTCTTGGTGTCGGGAGCGTCCACGGCAAAGGGGGTCAGCATCATGACGCCCTCCAGCATAGTCATATCGGAGACCTTGGTCTGCAGGCCGTCCAGACCGTCGCAGCCAAAGACCTTGATGCCGTCCAGCTTACCCTGAGCCTGGGTCAGGAACACGGAAGCCTCAGCGGCATAGATGGGCAGGAACACCAAATCGCAGCCGGAATCACGGATGGCGTTGATCTGGGTGGAGAAATCCGTCTTGGTGCCCTCGGTGAAGGCCTGCTGGGTGACGATGGTCAGACCCCGCTGGGCCGCCTGAGTGGTGAAGGTCTCCACCAGACCGGCGGAGTAGTCGATATCAGACTGATAGAACACGGCGATCTTACTGCCCAGCTTGTTGTCAGCGATATAGTCGGCAGAGGCAGTACCCTGTGCCGGGTCGTTGAAGCAGACACGGAAGGCCTTGTCGTTGCCCTGAATGCACTTCTCGGCAGAGGAGGTACAGGTGACGACGAGTACGTCGTCGTTCTTGGCGGCGGTGATGACGGACTGGGCCTCGCCGGACAGCACGCAGCCCAAAGAGACGTTCATCTTATCGTCCATCAGCTTGCCGTAAGCGGAAATGGCGGAGTCGGGATCGCCCTGAGAGTCCTCGGTCTGCAGCTTGAGCTGCCAGCCGTTGACGCCGCCGGCGGCATTGATCTCCTCCACAGCCACCTGAGCGCCGTCACGGGTGGAGGTACCATAGTGGGCATAGTCACCGGTCATGGGGCCGATGAGACCCAGCAGCAGAGTCTGGTCGCTTCCGCCGCCGTTGCTGTCATCGCCGCCCTTGCCGCCGCATCCGGCCAGCAGGCCCAGCAGCATGGCCAGCGTCAATACCATACATACAAGTTTCATTCCCTTTTTCATGTTTCTTTCCTCGATTCTTGTAGGTTTTATTTTCAGCCGGTGGGCTTAAAAATACAAAAGAAAAACGGCCTTGCTCTTGCAGCAAAGCCGTCAGCCAAGTTTCTGTCCCGGACTATTCTGCCGGAAACCACTCGACGCTGCGCCTTACTGCGGGATGCGGAATAATTCGTACCAGTACGATCAGAACCAGCAGGATCGCCAGAGCCACCAGTACCCCCAGCAGAACGGACAGCAAAATGGACACCGCCAGAATGGCAGTGTCCAGAGCAAACAGATCAGAAGCGGTGCAGAAGGCAGACTGAGTGGCCGGTGCGCAGCACGCATCGGCAGCATGAGTACGGTTGCAGGTGGAAGTGTACTTCATGACGTCTGTCTCCTTTCCAAAGGCTGGCCCACACGGGCGGGCCGCTTGATGTTGCATAGTTTACCGGTTTTATATGCAAAAGTCAATGGGGGGTATGTCGAATTTACTGCCCCGCAGCCCCGCATTTTATACAGTTTTCACAAACTTGCAGGAAACTTTACGGAAAGTAAGTTTCCTTAAGCGAAATATTTTCCGGATATCCTCTTTCACTGTCGCCCGGAAGGTCGAAAAAAGGGGATGCTCCCCCCTGGAAGAGCATCCCTCAGAGCATCCCCTTTTATACGAAAGTATCAGCGTTTACTTCTTGACTACGGTGTACCAATCGCCGTTCTGTACAACCGTGCAGCCCTCGCCCAGAACGACCTCGCCGGCGCCGGAGGTGGATTCAGCGGGATTGTACTTATAGAAGGTACCGCCGTTGACGGTGATGTGAGCGGTGGAGCCATCCTTGCAGTTCAGCTCCACTCGGGGGTGGCGCACTTGAAGGTACTGCCGTTAATGATGATCTGTGCGTTGTCGTCGGCGTAGATCAGGTCATACTGATTGGAATCGCCGGTGATCTGCTGGGCAAATTCGCCGCCGTTGATGACAACGGTACCATTATTTTCAGCCCATACCGCTATTGCGTAGCGCTCGGTCTCCACAGCGTACACAGTGGTGGCGCTGACGGTGGTGGTACCGCCCTTCACGTGGATAGCACCCCACTCACCGGAAGCCTGAATGTTGCCGGTGACCTCATGGGTACCGCTGGTATACTCCACACGGCTGAGGGTGGTGGCGGCGTTCTCGTCATAGGTGCTGCCGAAGCTGTCGGACTCCACAGTGTCCTGAGTGGCCCGCACTTCCAGACCGATACCGGTGATCTTAGAGGTCCAAGTCTTGCTCTTTGCGTTGGCCTCGTTGCCCACAGAGGTAGGCATATAGATGACCACGGCAAAGGGGTCTGTGGACTCACCGGCGCCCAAGCTGATCCAGCCATTGGTCAGCTGAGCGCCCTTCTTCAAGGCCTGCTCATTGCCGGACACGGCAGCCTGAGCCTCTTCACGGGTGGCAAAGGCGGAATCGACTGTGGCCGTGCCGATCTTCAGATAGTCGCCCACATAGTAGTAGTTGCCCAGCACGCTCTTACCCTTGGACACGTTATAGTTGAGGGAAAACTCCGTCTCATACTTCAGGGCCAGATTGCCGTTGTTGACGAGCTTCATGTACACCATCTCGGTGTGACCCGGCTCCCACAGAGCATTGTCATCGAACAGCTGGGTGGCGTCAGTGGCTTTCTTCCACGTCTTCATATCGGTGCTGTACATCAGCTGGACATCCAGATTACCGGCCTAAATCTTGTTGACACCGGTGCTTGCGGTGTCGGTGAACCATGCAAAGGTAGCGCCTACCAGCATGGCCAGGCACAGAACCATGGCCATGACGCTGCCCAGCAAGGCCCGTTTGGTACTCTTGCGGTTTGTCATAGTATCTTCCCCCTATTTTTTTGCGTGTGCGTCGGTGGCCGACGGCTTTGTGGGGGATGCTGCAAAGGGGAATACGGATTGCCACGTCGGGGCTGCGCCCTTCCTCAGAATAACACCTTCTTTGACCCCTCCTTATCGTTTCATTTGAAACGATAACCGCCCATGGGCGGTTCGGCGCGCACTTTAACGCAGGCATATTACCACTTATATGGACACAATGCAAGTCCCTTTTTGTCAAAAACTGTCATTTTTTCTGGAATTTTCTGCATCCCACTCCCCGGCACGACAAAAGGGCCTTGCTCCTCGCCGCAAGGCCCTTATTTTTCCGGGAACTTCGCTGCCATTACCGCAGCTGCGCCGTGAACACGATCTCCCCCGGCTGAGGGCATTGGGCCCGGATGAAGCCGTGGTGTCCCTCGGCAATGCTCCGGGCGATGGAGAGCCCCACGCCGAAGCTGCCGTCGGCGGAGCGGGCCTGATCCGACCGATAGAACCGGTCAAAGAGCTTCTCTGTCTCCCCCTCGGCCAGCGGTGTACAGGCATTGCTGCACCGCAGGACGACGCCCCGTTTTCCCTTCTCCAGCACAAACCGGATGGGTGTCTCCGGCAGGGCATACTTCACGGCATTATCCAGCAGGATAGACACCAGCTGCCGCACGGCGTACTCGTCGCCGCAGTAGGTAAGCCCCGGCACGATAGCAAGCTCCAGCGGATGGCCCTGAGACCGGGCAAAATCCCGGAAGGACTCCGCCGTCTCCTGCACCGCCTCACTGACGGCGAAGTCCGACAGCTTCAGCGGCGATTCCTCCTCGTCCATGCGGGAGAGCGTCACCAGCGCCGCCGCCACGATGACGAAGAAGATGGCCGCCAGCGCCACATAGCCCATGCCTGTAGTAAGGCCGATGGCCATGGCCAGGAAGATGGCCCCGATCTCACGGGCCGTACCGGGAACGGAGCGGAACCGCACCAGACTGAAGGCTCCCGCCACCGCCACACCGGCGCCGATGTTGCCGTTGACCAGCAGGATCACCATCTGCACCATCGCCGGCAGGATGGCCAGCGTCACCGCAAAGCCCCGGCTGCACCGCTGGCGGTACATACACACCAGCGCCGTCAGCAGGCCCAAACCGCCGTACAAATGAGGAAGGTCGGAAGGGTCAAGCCCGAAGTGAGGATAGAATCAAGCACTGAAAAGCGCCTCCTTTTTCAAAATATCTTCTTTGTAACAGGTCCCGTATTTGGAGAAGGACGTGGGGAAAGCCCCCACCTCCGTCAGTGCGTGGGTCAGCCACAGGGACCACGCCTCCGGAGCTCCCTGACGGCCAGACACCCAGCCAAGACTCCAGCCAACCCGGCGGCCAGATGCCCGGTCAGATGGATGGCCAGTCCGGCAGCAGCATCAGCATTTCCAAGGGCAGCACCTTCACCATCCGGTCCTCCGACGGTACCGCCGTCTACACCGACGAAGCCGTGTACGACGCCCGGTTCGTGTTCTTCTCCTCGGCGGCCATGACCTCCGGCGAGACCTACACCCTCACCTCCGGCGGCACGGAGCTGGCTACCGCCACCGCAGGCGGCACCGGTACTGCCGCCGTCACCACCCCCGGCACCTCCGCCGACACAGCGGACACCCACCAGACCTCCGACAGCCACGCCGACCTGTATATCACACTGGGTACCGTGGCGGTGCTGGGTGCAGCCGCCGCCATGGTCACCGTGGTCCTGCGGAAGCAGAAAAAAGGCTGACCTCTTCTCTCTTCCCTCTTTTATAAACAGGACAGGGTCCGGTTCCCAAGGGAACCGGACCCTGTCCTGTTTTTTGACGCCTCACCTACTCGCCAAGGCTGCGGGAGGCCCACATCCTCACAGGATGGAGAGCTGTCCCGGATCCTCGTCACCCTCTGGGCCAGTCCAGATTTCTGGGCAGCCCCAGAATGTAGTCGGCACTGACGTGATAATACCGGCACAGCTTCTCCAGCTTCTCAATACCCATTTCGCTGGTGCCGTCCCGCCAGCGCCGGATCTGCTTGGTGCTGACGCCGATGACCTTCGCCAGGTCCTGCACCTTGGTGTCGCTGTCCTCAATAATGGCATCAATGTTTGGATATTGCTTCATGTGCGACCTCCCTATGGTTCATTACTATGCCTCATCAGCAATTTTTGTCGAATTATGTTGGAAATTTTACACTTACAACGACATATAAGTCTTGACTTTGGACATATATGTCATTTATAATAGATAAGGACATATATGTCCCTCATTTGTTTGTTCGTTCTCCCCTCATCACCGTCATTGTTTGACATTCTCCACGCAATATGACTGGAAATTTCAGGACAGTTGCTCTGTTTCGACGTTCTTCACGAGCAGAAGATGCTTTAATAGTCCTGCACCCGCCAAGTGCTCCAAGCTATCTCCGGGAGGAACCCCCTATGACCGCAAAAAAGCTCTTACAGATCATCAGCACCATTCTGGTGGCGCTGGTAGTACTTCTGGCCGTGGCGCTGGTCGGCGTCCGGCTGGCCGGCATCCGCACCTTCACCGTTCTGTCTGGATCCATGGAACCCACTTACCATGTGGGCTCCCTCATCTACGTAAAAAAGGTGGACTCCACCACCATCCGGCCGGGGCAGGTCATCACCTTCATGCTGGATGAGAACACCGTGGCCACCCACCGGGTGGTGGAGGTGGTCCCCGACGAGGACGATCCCTCCACTCTGCGCTTCCGCACCAAGGGCGACGCCAACGACGCCGAGGACGGCAGCCTCGTCCATTATAAAAACGTCATCGGCACCCCGGTGTTTACCATTCCCAAGCTGGGCTACGCAGCCAATTACATCCAGCATCCCCCCGGCCTGTACGTAGCCATCTCCGCCGGGGCCGTCCTGCTGCTGCTGACCTTCCTGCCGGACCTGCTCTCCGGCGGCTCCGACAAGGAGCAGGGCAAGCGCATCCGTCAGGACAGTCAAAAGGCATAGATCCGTCGGTCCTGCCGCAAGGCTCACCATATCATTTGTTATCATTTTATGCAGGAGGAAAAACCATGAAAGCAAGGAACCGCATCAAACCCCTGTTGACCCTGTGCTGCGCCCTGCTGCTGGTAGCCGCCGGTGTGTTCGGCACGCTGGCCTACCTCACCGGCACAGACACGGTCAACAACACCTTCACCGTCGGCAACGTGAAGATCACGCTGGACGAGGCCAAGGTGACCACCGACGGCACACCTGTGGAGGGTGCTGACCGTGTGAAGGCCAACGAGTACCATCTGCTCCCCGGCCACACCTACACCAAGGACCCCACCGTCACCGTTGAGGAGGGCAGCGACCTGAGCTACGTCCGCATGAAGGTCACCTTCAACAACGCCAAGGCCATCATGGATATGTGCATCCCGGAAGAGTGGAAAGACGATCTGGATGCCGGTCAGGACTATCTGTTCGTACTGATGGATATGGTGCGCTTCCATCCCACCGCTATGAACAATTGGGATGGCCCCGTTCTGGATGAGGACGCTGGTCAGGAATATCTGCTGCAAAAGCTGACTGATCCCAAATACTGTGTCTACGATGAAACTGCCAACACCCTGACCTTCATTTACTACTACAATACAACCGTTTCCGCCCCCGATACCGATGTAAAGCTGCCCACCGTGTTTGATGCCATCAGTGTTCCCGATGATGTCACCAACGACCAGCTGGCCACTCTGGAGAATTTCCAGATCACCGTGGTGGCCGAGGCCATTCAGGCCGACGGCTTCGCCAATGCCGGCGCCGCTTGGGCCGCCTTCCATGGCTGATTTTCCCCCCCGGTTTCGACGGCACATGGGCTGCGCCCCACGCCGTGGAAATAAATCATAGTTTGCAAGAAAGGAAGAAGCACGTATGAAAAAGAAAACTCTGGCGTTGGTTCTGGCTCTGACCCTGTTGGTGGCCGGTGTCGTCGGCGGCACGCTGGCTTGGCTGACCGATCAGACCGCCGAGGTGAAGAACACCTTCACCGTGGGCGATATCAACATCGGCCTCACCGAGACCACCGCAGACTACAAGATGGTTCCCGGCAACACCATCGCCAAGGACCCCACCGTCACCGTCAAGGCCAATTCCGAAGCCTGCTGGCTCTTCGTGCAGGTCACGAAGTCCGAGAATCTGGACACCTTCATCAGCTATGACATTGCTGAGGACTGGACCGCTCTGCCTGGCGTGGATGGCGTTTACTACCGTGAGGTTCCCGCCTCCACCGCCGACCAGACCTTCTCCGTGCTGGCGGACGATGCCGTCACCGTGAAGAGCAATGTTACCAAGACTATGCTCGAAACCGCCAAGACGGATGCCCCCACCCTGACCTTTAAGGCCTACGCCATCCAGAAGGATCACTTCGCCACGGCTGATACCGCTTGGGCCGAGGTCAGCAAGTAACCAAGTAATCCCTTGCACATTCTGATACCCAAAAATCAAACAAAAAGGAGCGCAATTACATGAAAAAGAAGATCACTGCCCTGTTCCTGTGCGTGGCGCTGGCCGCCATCGCCATCGTCGGTGCCTCTCTGGCCTACTTCACCGACACCGACAACGAAACCAACACCTTTGCCGTGGGCAACGTCAAGATCGACCTGATCGAGCAGGAGCGTGGCAAGAATGGCCTTCAGCCCTTCACGCAGAACAAGAAGCTGTCCCCCATCGTCGGCTCTGCACAGGGCGAGAAGGATGAGCTGGGTATGCCCACCGCCAAGAACTACGTGGACAAGATGGTCACCGTCCAGAACACCGGCTCCGAGAAGGCCTATATCCGTGCCTACTTCGCCATTCCCGCCGCTCTGGACGACGGCTATGAGACCTTCAACGCCGGCATGAACGTCCTGCACTTCAACTTCGGCAACAAGGTCGTTGACGGCAATATCACCTCCACTGAGGGCGTTGAGTGGATCTGGACGCATGGCAACAAGTGGAACTACTTCGAGACCACCATGGACGGCATCAAGTACAATGTCTACTTCGCCGACTACTATCAGGCCGTTGCCGCCGGTGCCACCACCGAGCAGCTCGTTCAGGGCGTGTATCTCGACAAGTCCGTCGATTTCGGCAAGGATGGCAAGTGCTACGCCTTTGGCGAGGAAGTCACTCTGGACGAGGGCTGGGATTGGAGCAGCGTCTCCTGCCCCGTGTTCGCCGTGGCCTGCCAGGCCGAGGGCTTTGACACTGCCGCAGCTGCTATGGATGCCGCCTTCGGTGCCAACTACAATCCTTGGGGTACTCCCGCCACCAACTGGCAGTAATTTCCCCCAACAGGAAGCAAATCGGCTTCCCTGACTTCGCTATCTCCTCCCTATTTTTTTGCGGCACGGGTCCTGTGACCCGGTTAATCCCGGCACGCCTGTTACCAGCGGGTCGTGTCGGGGGCGGGGAGTCCCCTGTGAGCCCTCTGCCACCCCGGTGAACCTGTTACCAGCGGGAACACCGGCGGCCGTGGCCTCTCCGGAGGCCCGGCCAAACCAGTGCAGCTGTTACCGGCAGCTGCACCGGTTTGACCGCTGCGGTCAACCACCTTCTCTGTCCTCCCTATGGAGGCTGACCATAGACAGGAAAGGAGCAACCACATGAAACGAAAGCTGTTATTACTGTCGGTGCTGGCCATCTGCGTGGCCACGCTGGCAGCCGGAACGCTGGCGTATTTCAGCGCCGACGGAACGGCACGCAATGTCATCACCACCGGCAATGTCTCCATTGCTGTGGAGGAGTGGGCGGATGCGGATAAGACCCAGCCCTTCGAGGACCTTACCGGCATCATGCCCGGCACCACCGTCACCAAAATTGCCGAGGTCCGCAACACCGGCGAAGCCGACGCATGGATCCGTGTCCGCCTCACCGGCGACATCCGCCTCACCGGCGACGGCACGCCGGATCCCTCGCTGGTAAAGCCTGACCTCAACACCACCGACTGGACGCTGGGTCCCGACGGCTACCTCTACTGCAACAAGGCCATCCGCCCCGGCGAGACCACCGCCCCTCTGTTCACCTGCGTCACCTTTGACGCCGGTATGGGCAACGAGTATCAGAACGCCACCGCCACAGTCCATGTGGCCGCCGAGGCTGTCCAGACTGCCAACAACGGCGTCACCGCTCTGGAGGCGCTGGGCTGGCCAACACAGGGTTAAGGAGGTGCGGCACATGAAAAAAATGCGGCATATGAAGAGAAACGCCCTTGTGGCGCTGGTGCTGTCTGTCACCATGCTGCTGACCCTGATGCCCGGTCTGGTCTTTGGTGTCTCCGACGATCAGGGTGACCCGGACACCGTCAGCTCCTCCATCGACTACCCCACCGTGAATTTCAACGACGTGGCCCCCTTCCTGCCCCCGGTCAGCGGTGCCGCCCCCCGGCGCTCCCCGGCCCGTGCCGCCGGTGATGCCAATACCGGCAGCGATAACGGCAATAACGGCATGGCAGTCAACAAGACCTCCGTTTATAACGAGGATACCGGTGCCTATGACATCACGCTGGAGGCCTACGCCACCGGCAGCAAGATCATCAGTACCGTCACCAGCGACGTTCCCACGGACGTCATTCTGGTCCTGGACCAGTCCGGCTCTATGGGGGATGATATGGGGCAACTGGTCTACACGGCCTACTCCGGCAATACCCGTCAGAACAGCAATCTCTATGAGAAGCAGGATAACCTCTGGTATAAGCTCTCCGACGACAGCTATGTCGCCGTCACCGTCACCTCCCAAAACGACAGCATCCAATACACCCCCATCACCAACGGAAAAAATAATAGCACTCGAAACAATGCTACAAATTATTGGAGTAATCGCAACAGCCTCTATGCCAAGGTCAATGGCGAATATCAGAAGGTAACAGTTGAATATGTTTGGGGTGACTACACCTATACCCTCCCGGATGGTACGCAGATCGCATCCAGTAGTGGTGATAGAACCTCCCCAAATTTCAGTGGAATAGACGATGGCTATCTCTATCTCGCATCCATCGATGCCGCCCAAACCGTCTATACCTACACCTATACCGATGCCAACGGCACGGTGCAGACCATCGGCACCTCCACAGGCGACAGCACCAACTTCACGGCTGCCACGCTTTACAGCCGCAGCACCACAGATAGCGGCATCACCCGTCTGGAAGCCCTGAAAAATGCCGCCGCCACCTTTGCAAATGCCGTGGAGGAGAAGGCCAAGGGCGCTGACGGTGTCCTCGGCACCGAGGACGACATCTCCCACCGCATCGCCGTGGTGGGCTTCGCCAGCAAGTCCGGCTACGGCAACAACACGGAGCTGCTGTCCATCGCCGGAAGAAACAGCGGCAGCGTGGGCGTGGCCTATCACAACATCACCAACCAGAACCTCAAGGACGTTCTTCAGAAAGTGGACACCTCCGCCGGTCAGACTATGGTCTCCACCGCCATTGATGCTCTGGCCGCCAGCGGCGCCACCCGGACGGATCTGGGGCTGGACATGGCTCAGCGCATCCTCTCCGCCAACCCCGTGCAGCCTACTGAGAAGCGCAACCGTGTGGTCATCGTCTTTACGGACGGTGCCCCCACCAGCTCCAACGGCTTTGAGAAGGGTGTCGCCGACAAGGCCATCACCTATGCCGGCACCATCAAGACCACCGGAGCCACCGTCTACACCATCGGCATCTTCGCCGGAGCCGATGCCACGAGTGCCGTCACCGAGCCCGAAGGTGACCTTGGTCAGAACAGCAACTCCATGAACAGCGCCTGCAACTGGTTCATGCAGCAGGTGTCCTCCAACAACGGCACGCACCGCACCCCCAGCTACTACTTGTCTGCGGCGGACGCCGGTTCCCTCAGCAACATCTTCCAGCAGATCTCCGACAACATCGAGACCGGCGGCTCCTCCTCCACCCTGACGGAGGAATCCGTAGTCCGGGATATCATCTCCCCCCAGTTCACCCTTCCGGCCGGAAGCACCGCCTCTGATATCACGCTGGAGACCTACGCCTGCACCGGTAAGGACGGCGACACCTACACATGGCGCCAAAACGACACCGCCATGGGCGCCACTGCCACGATAGACGGCAATAGCGTCAGCGTCACAGGCTTTGACTTCTCCGAGAACTACGTGGGTACCGTCACCAATAACGCCAGCGTCACCTACCGGGGTCATAAGCTGGTCATCCGCTTCAGCGTCAAGCCTCAGCCCAGCTTTCTGGGCGGCAACAATGTCCCCACCAACGCCGGGGCCGGCGTCTATGAAAACAAAGACTCCGAGACCCCTGTCCGGGAGTTCCCCCAGCCCACGGTAAACGTCCCCATCCAGCCCGTCACCGTTGCAGCACAGGACTATAACGTCTATCTGCTGGGCGGTCTCACCGCCAGTCAGCTGCAAAGCGACTCCACCGTGCAGGTGGGCAGCATCTCTCTGGATCTGACCAAGGCCACCGACTCCGATCACCCCTATGGCTTGGAGCCGTGGCAGACCGCCTATGTGGATATCACCGTCTCCATCACAGGCCCGGACGGCAGCCCCGTCACCGACCTGGCCCAGCTGCGGGCGGACACCTCCTACGCCGTCTCCGTCACGGTATCCCCCAAAACGGAGCCGCAGGCGGATTCCAGCGGCACACCGGCCGCCAAACAGAGCGGCAGCGCCACCGGCAAGGTCAACGTCTTTAAGCCGACGCTCACCTACAAGGACGGCACCGTCTACTACGGCGACACCTTCGATAGAGCCACGCTGCCCGGTTACCGCACCTCCACCAGCTGGTTCCACAATGGCACCGACGCTGCCACCGTATCCATGACCGGTGCCGAGCCCAAGCTGAACTCTGCTTACAGCTACGACACCACCCTTCTGACGGGCATCGTGAACACCAAGCAGGACATCCCCGTGAAGGCCACCATCTCCATCGGTGACACCAACATCACCGCCGATACCGCCTTCCTGCACACGAACTGCGCCGGAGAGACCTGGAGCCACACCAGCGGCGCCCCCGCCTTCCTGCTCCACGTCAGGACCTGCGCCCTGACCGTCACCAAGACCGGCGGCGCTGACGGCGAGCCCTATGTGTTCAACGTCTACCGCAACGGCGATCTCTACACCCAAGTCACGGTGGTGGGCAGCAGCAGTGTCTCCCTCTATGAGCTTCCGGTGGGCAAATACACCATTGCGGAGGACACTGGCTGGAGCTGGCGCTATGACGCCACCTACAAGCCGGACGGCTGCGCCCTCACCGCCGGCCACAATAGCGGCAGCATCATCTGCACCAACACCCTGAAGAATGACCGCTGGCTCAACGGCTTCAGTGATGTTATCGCCAATATCTTCGGAATCCGACACTGAGAAAGGAGGAACTGTTTGTGGCACGCAGAAAATATTCTTCGCCCCGGAAGCCGGGTGCGCTGCTTCTGACGCTGGTTCTGCTGGCGCTGGCCCTCACCGGCGCCACGCTGGCGTATCTCATCACCCATACGGACCCCGTCCCCAACCGGTTCACTCCCGCCCATGTGTCCTGCACCGTCACGGAGGACTTTGACGGCACGACCAAGAAGAACGTCAACGTCACCAACACCGGTGACATTGACGCCTACCTCCGGGTGAAGCTGGTGACCTACCGGGTCAATGACGACGGCCAACACATCGGCGGCACGGCAGCCATCCCCGCCTTCACCCCCGGCGACGGCTGGGTAGCGTATGGCGACTATTACTACTACACCTACCCCGTGGCCCCCGGTCAGCAGCCCGAACCCCCGCTCATTGACAGCCTGACCCTCACCGGCAGCTACAACGATGCCGACGGCGGCAAGCAGGCGCTGGAGATCATGGCGGAGGCGATCCAGAGCGCCCCGGAGGAGGCTGCGGGGCAGGCTTGGGGCGTCACCATCACGCCGGGCCGAGTGGCCCGGTATCAGTAAGGAGGGGACGGCATGAAACGAAAAAACATCTGTTCTCTGGCGTTGACGCTGCTGATGCTCCTGTCCTGTCTCTGCGCCGCCTACGCCGATACCGGCTCCGTCACCTATGACGGCGACGCTCAGAGCTTCGTGTTCCTTCCCGGCAGTGACTACTCCCCCTCCGACCTGTTCCCGGACTTTAAGGGCGTCATGCCCGGCGACCGGCTTACCCAGACCCTGCGTCTGCGAAACGACAGCGACCATCGGGTGCGGCTGTACCTGCGCTCTCTGGGGTCCGAGTCCGGTTCCGAGGAATTTCTCTCTCAGATGACCCTGACGGTGCAGGCTCCCACCTCCACCCTTTTCGATGCCCCTGCCCATGAGACGGCTCAGCTGACGGATTGGACGGAGCTGGGGACCATCGCCCCCGGCGGCGATCTGGAGCTCACCGTGACCCTGAACGTTCCCCTGACCATGGGCAACGATTTCCGATCCGCTATTGGCTGTCTGGACTGGCAGTTCAAGGCCCAGGAGCTGGAGGACCCCACGCCCCCCACCGGCGACGTCTACGCTCCCACCCGGTGGCCGCTGATGGCCACGCTCTCCATGGGCGGCATCGCCTTCCTCCTGAGCCGCAGAAAGCACCGGGAGGAACCGTAATTTTCCGCATGAAAAGAGACTGCCGAACCCCTTCGGCAGTCTCTTTTTCTGTCTATCTCCCTGTCAGGGGCATGGGAAAGCCCAGCCACGGGGTCTCCCTGGGCGGCAGTTTGGAAAACCGCATGGCCGCCCCGGTCTGTGGATGGGTAAACTCCAGCCGCCACGACCACAGGGCGATGCTTTCCCCTTCCTCTCCCCCGCCGTATTTCCGGTCCCCCACCAGTGGAAACCCACGGGAGGCAAACTGCACCCGAATTTGATGGGTCCGCCCGGTGTGCAGCCGGATACGCACCAGTGACAGCCCCTCCCGGCTCCCCAGCACCTCATAGGACAGCTCCGCCGGGCGCACGTTCTTCCCCGGCTCCGCCGCCACATAGGTACGCCGCCGGATGGGATCCCGCCCCAGCAGGTCCGTCATCACGCCCCCCCCCGGCACGCCGTGGACCACCGCCAGATACTCCTTGCCGAAGGTGCGGCTGCGGAGCTGCTCCGACAACAGGGAGGCCGCCTTGGCCGACCGGGCGTAGACCATCAGTCCGCTGACGGCGGCATCCAGCCGGTGTACCGTGCGGATGCAGGGGGTCCCCAGCTCCTGCCGCAGCAGCTGGGGCATCCCGCCGGGTTCGTCGGTGCTCAGCACCCCGGCAGGCTTCACCGCCACCACGATGCGTGGGTCTGCGTAAACGATCTCCATGGGGCATCTCTCCCTTACCATTCATCTTCTATCCCCTATCCTACCACATCCCGTCTCCGCTTGCAAGAAAGCCCTTTCCATCTGCCGCCAGGCGTGCTATAATGGCACCAAACCATCAGAATACAGGAGGGGATTGCCGTGAAAAAGACCGTTTTGAGGAAATATGCCCAGCTGATCGCCGCCTCCGGCGTCAATGTGCAGCCGGGTCAGGAGGTATTCATCGCCGCCGATCTGGATCAGCCGGAGTTTGTGAAGCTGCTGGTGGAGGAGTGCTATAAGCGCAAGGCCAAGAAGGTGGTGGTGGACTGGAGCTATCAGCCCCTGCAAAAGCTCCACTACCGCTATCGGACCCTGACCACCCTCTCCAAGCTTGATAACTACGAGGAAGCCCGCTGGCAGCACTATGTGGATACCATACCCTGCCGCATCTACCTGCTCAGCGAGGACCCCGACGGTCTGAAGGGCATCAATCAGGAGAAGATGGCCAAGAGCCAGCAGCGGCTGTACCCCGTCATCAAGAAATACCGGGATCAGATCGAGAATAAGTACCAGTGGTGCATCGCCGCCGTCCCCGGCGCCGCATGGGCTAAAAAGCTGTTCCCGGAGCTGCGGACCAGTCAGGCCATCGAGAAGCTGTGGGAGGCCATCCTGTCCACCAGCCGGGTGGACGAGGACCCCGTGGCGGCATGGGAGGCCCACAACAAGGACCTCCATGACCGGTGCCGGTACCTCAGCGGTCTTGGCATCCGGGAGCTGCGCTACAAGAGCGCCAACGGCACGGACTTCACCGTGGGCATGATCCCGGAGGCGCAGTTCTGCGGCGGCGGCGAGACCAGCCTGCAGGGCGTCTTCTTCAATCCCAACATCCCCACGGAGGAGTGCTTCATCTCCCCCATGAAGGGCGTGGCCGAGGGGATCGTCTACGCCACCAAGCCCCTGAGCTATCAGGGCCAGCTCATCGACGGTTTCTGGATCCGCTTCCACGAGGGTAAGGCGGTGGAGTGGCACGCCGAGGTCAACAACGACCTGCTGACCAAGCTCATCACCATGGACGAGGGCAGCTGCTATCTGGGCGAGTGTGCACTGGTCCCCTTTGACTCCCCCATCAACCGGACGGGCCTGCTGTTTTATAACACCCTCTTTGATGAAAACGCCTGCTGCCATCTGGCGCTGGGCATGGGCTTTGCCGATACCATCCGGGACTTCCAGAACAAGACGCTGGAGGAGTGCCGGGCGCTGGGTGTCAACGACTCCATGATCCACGAGGACTTCATGATCGGCTCGGCGGACCTCTCCATCGACGCCGTGTGCGACGGCGGCAAGGTGGTCCCCATCTTCCGCAGCGGCACCTGGGCCTTTTGATGACCGCCACCTTTTTCAGAGACTGTACCCTGTTTTTGCAAAGAAGAATCAGGAGAAAGAAAATGGATGATGCGTTCATCCAATCATTGCAGATAACCCAAGGGAGGGAGGAGCGCTGCTCCTCCCTCCCTTGGGTTTGCTTTTCGTTTTTTATGCCGCTTTTTCTCTTCCACGAAATTTTTTCTCCGAACGGAGGATTTTCCACCGCAGAAAAAATCCTCCGTAGGAAAATGGCTCACCGGCGGGACAAATTTTTCTATGTGGAACAAATCCCGGTTTGGGAGACGGCGGCGTGTCCCATGGGACAAAAACGGTATTCCTTCGGACGTCAGGTCCCGGTCCGATATGGGGCGAGTGGACGTCCAAAAAATGTCCAAGCTCTCAGCGCTGATACTCAAATTCCAGATCGTACATGGAGACGATATCCCCGTCCTGGATCCCCATCTGCTCCAGCTGATCGAACAGACCCGACTGGCGCAGAACCTTATCGAAGTACATCCGGCTCTCATAGTCGGAAAAATTGATGTTGCCCATGAGCCGCTGGAGCCACGGCCCCTCCACCAGCCAGGTGTGGTCATCCCGGTGGATATCCAGCGGGGCGGTGGTATCCACCTCCGGCGGGCGGGGTACATACTCCGGCTCATAGACAGTCACCGGCGGCAGCTCCGCCAAGCGGCGGGCGATGGCCTGCACCAGCTCACGGGTCCCCTGATGGGTGGCGGCGGACATGGCCATGAACTCATAGCCCGCCTCCTGCACATGGGAGCGGAAGGTCTCCAGCTGGTCAGGGTCCGCCAACAGATCCGTCTTGTTGGCCACCACGATCTGGGGCCTCTGGGCCAGCTCCGGGCTATACTGCTTCAGCTCGGCGTTGATGGCGTCAAAGTCCGCTATGGGGTCCCGGCCCTCGCTGCCGGAGACATCCACCAGATGCACCAGCAGACGGCAGCGGTCGATGTGCCGCAGGAAGTCGTGGCCCAGCCCGGCCCCCTCGCTGGCCCCCTCGATGATGCCGGGGATATCCGCCATAACGAAGGACACGCCCTCATCCACATACACCACACCCAGATTGGGATAGAGGGTGGTGAAGTGGTAGTTGGCGATCTTGGGATGGGCCTTGCTGACCACGCTCAGAAGGGTGCTCTTGCCCACGTTGGGAAAGCCCACCAGACCCACGTCCGCCAACAGCTTCAGCTCCAGCACCACGTCGTGGCTCTCGCCGGGAAGGCCCGCCTTGGCGAAGCGGGGTACCTGCCGGGTGGGGGTGGCGAAGTGCTGGTTGCCCCAGCCGCCCCGGCCGCCCTTGCAAAGAACGAAGGGCTCGCTGTCGGACATATCCTTGATGATCTCGCCGGTCTCGGCATCCCGGATGAGAGTGCCTCTGGGGACCCGGATGGTCAGGCTCTGGCCGTCCTTGCCGCTCTTGCGGCCGCCCTGCCCGTCTACACCGGGGGCCGCCACATATTTGCGCTTGTAGCGGAAGTCCATAAGGGTGGACATATTGTCATCCACCTGCACGATGATGCTGCCGCCGTCGCCGCCGTCGCCGCCGTCAGGGCCGCCGGCGGCCACGTATTTCTCCCGGTGGAAGGCCACGGCTCCGTTACCGCCGTTGCCGGCCCGGACAGTGATGCGGGCTTTATCGATGAATCCATTTGCCATAATGCTACCTCGTTTATCTGAAAATGTGTATTCTACTCCAGTATGTCCTATTTTAACGGAAAAACGCCCTACCGTCAAGGGCGGGGCACAGGAGAAAACAGGTGCGGTCTGCGGGGAAAACTCTTGCAGATACACGGAAAAGGAGGACAGGCGTTTGCCTGTCCTCCTTTTGAAGTCAGAAGGTAACTCCGGCAGTCCGTCAGCGGGGCTCATCGGAGAAGCGGATGACGTCATTGGGGGTGCAGCCGATAATGCGGCAGAGCTTTTCCAGCGTGACCATGGTGATGTTGCGGCCCTTTTTCAAAGCGTCCAGCGTCTTGTTATCCACGCCGCTCTTCAGCAGCTGGTACTGGGAGACGCCACGGCGCTGCATAGTTTCCCACAGGGGGCTGTAATCAAACATCACGGTCACCACCTTTCTTCTTAAATCATTATAGAAAGAAAAGCAGAAAAACCATATTGTGGATATAACCACAATATGGTACAATAGAAAAGGGTGATTATTTTGGCTGATTATAAAGAGATGTATTTGACCATGATGCGGGCAGCTGAACAAGCGATAAATATTCTGATCGCCGCACAGCAGGCGTGTGAAGAAGCCTATTTGCAGGAAGATGCTCCCCATATATTTATCTTGGAAAGCGAATCCGATAACGCAAAACAGGAATCAGGAGGACAGGCGTTTGCCTGTCCTCCTGATTCCTGTTGGGTAAAGGATATACGGTTTTCATGCCAAGGGTGTTACTCCAGTGCGTCACGGCTCTCGAACACGTCACGAATGGAGCCGCTGCGGTCGATCTCCGGCTCCGGCTGGGGCTGCTTGCTCATTTGCAGCTCCTGCCACTTGGCCTTGTCGATGAGCAGCTGGCGGGGCTTGGAGCCCTCGAAGGGGCCGACGATGCCCCGCTCCTCCATCTGATCCACCAGACGGGCGGCACGGGAATAGCCCAGCTTCAGGCGGCGCTGGAGCATGGAGACGGATGCCTGTCCCGTTTCCAGAACCACCTCCACGGCAGCGGGCAGCAGCTCGTCGCCATCCTCCTGTGCCTCGGCGGGTTCGGCAGAGGTCTTTCCTCCGCCGCCCTTTTCCTTCTCCTTCACCGCCTGCTCGATCTTGTCCATGACCTCACGGGAGTACTCCGCCTCACCGGTGGTCTTGACGAAGCCCACCACCCGCTCGATCTCCTCCGGAGTGATGAAGCAGCCCTGCACACGGGTGGGCTTTCCGGCCCCCAGCGGGGCATAGAGCATATCGCCCTTGCCCACCAGCTTTTCGGCGCCGGTGGTATCCAGAATGATGCGGGACTCCAGCGAGGAGGCCACGGCGAAGGCGATGCGGCTGGGGATATTGGCCTTCATCAGGCCGGTGATGACGTCGGAGGAGGGGCGCTGGGTGGCGATGACCAGATGCATCCCGGCGGCACGGCCCATCTGGGCCACCCGGCAGATGGACTCCTCCACCTCCTTGGCAGCCACCAGCATCAGGTCCGCCAGCTCGTCGATAACCACCACCACCGTGGGCATGGTCTTGAGCTCCTCATCCTGTCGGGCCAGCGCATTATAACCCGCCAGATCCTTGACCCCGTGCTCGGAGAAGAGCTTATAGCGCTTCATCATCTCGAACACCGCCCATTGCAGGGCTCCGGCGGCCTTTTTGGGGTCCGTCACCACGGGGATCAGCAGGTGGGGGATGCCGTTATAGGGGGCCAGCTCCACCATTTTGGGGTCCACCATGATGAAGCGGACCTCCTCCGGGGTGGACTTATAGAGGATGCTGACGATGAGGGAATTGGTACACACGGACTTACCGGAGCCGGTGGTACCGGCGATGAGCACATGGGGAAGCTTGCCGATATCCCCCACGATGCAGCTGCCGCCGATGTCCTTGCCCACGGCGAAGGCCACCGGGGACTTATGCTCCGTGAAGATGCGGGACTCCACCACGTCCCGGATGCGGACGGGGGTGACGGCCCGGTTAGGGACCTCGATGCCCACCACGGAAATTTTATTGGGGATGGGGGCGATGCGGACGCCGCTGGCCCCCAGTGCCAGCGCAATGTCATCGGCGAGGTTGGTGATCTTGGACAGCTTCACCCCCTGCTCCAGCGTGAACTCATAGCGGGTGACGCTGGGGCCGTGGACCACAGCACCGGGGCGGGCGTCCACACCGAAGCTCTGAAGGGTCTGTGCCAAGCGCTGGGAGTTACTCCGCAGCTCAGCCCCCACCTCCGTATAGTTGTCGGCGGTATTCTCATCCAGAAGCGTGATGGGGGGATACTGGTACGCCTCCTCTGGCTGGGCCAGCTCCTGCTCCACCGCAGCGGTCACCTCCTCGGTGGCGTCCCGCACCTCCTGCGCCGTGACGGAAGGCTTGGCCGCTTCACAGGGCTTAGCCACAGGGGCGGGGGCAGCAGACGCTGCCGGTGGGGAAGTAACGGGAGCGGCGGGGGCCACGGGGGCGGCTTCCTCCGCAGGCTCCCCCCGCAGCACCTGATCCGGGGTGCGGACGGTGCTGCTCTTACGGGAAAAGAAGGGCTTCTTCTCCTTGGGGGCAAAGGCGGGTTCCTCCGGCCGGGGCTGCGGCTGCTTGGCGGGCGGCTCGTCGTCCAGGGGGATATCGATGGCGGCACGGCGGTGGGGCCGCTTCTCCGCCGGTTTCTCCTTCTCACGGACGGGGGGTGCTTCCTCCGGGATGTCCTCCCGCTCCGCCTCCCGGCGCTCCTGCACCCGGCGGACGGCGTCCTTGGGGGAGAAGTGCAGCGCCAGACACAGGGCCACCAGCAGCATGAGGAGGAACAGGATCAGAGACAGCACCTTGCCGAATACGGCGGAGAAGCCCACGGCCAAACTGCCGGACAGGGCGCCGCCGCTTTGCAGGGACCGGCCGGAGAGCCACAGCTCCCGCAGGCCGGTGAGACCCGGCTCATAGGAGCGGGCGCACAGCAGCAGATGCAGGCCGCAGCCGGTGAGCACCGGCACCAGCATCGTACATACGGAGCGCAGGGTGGCTGGGCGGTCCCGGTGGGTCAGCAGCAGGAGGCCCGTCAGCAGCAGGGCCGGGGCCGACAGCCAGTAGCCGTAGCCCAGCAGCCCCTTCAGCAGGCCGCCGAAGAAGGTGATGAACAGGGCCTCCTCCTGAAAATAGGACACGACGGCGCACAGGGCCAGCAGCAGGCAGACACCGCCGGCGATCTCCCGGCCGTAGGTAGGGGCAGGAGGGGGCGGCGTACGGGTATTCTTTTTTGCGGGTTGTGAGGTTTTCTTCTTTTTGGGTGCAGCAGCCATGCGGACTTCCTTTCGTGCAAGAGAACGGGTGTTACTTGACGGCGTTCAGAATGAGGGTAGCCAGACCGGCGGCCCAGCAATAGTAGGCGAAGGCACCGAAGCGACCCTTGTCAGCGATCATCTTCAGCAGGCAGATGCACAGGTAGCCGGAGACGGCAGCCACCACCACGCCCGCCAGATACACCGGCAGTTGGCTCCAGTCCACGCCGCCGGTGAGGGCATCCTTCAGGCTGAGGATGTTGGCACCCAGCACGGCGGGGATGGACAGCAGGAAGGAAAAGCGCACGGCAAACCTCCGCTCGAAGCCCACGAAGCAGCCGGTGGTGATGGTCATGCCGGAGCGGGAAATGCCGGGGACCGTGGCGATCGCCTGACTGACGCCCACCACCAGCACATCCAGCACCGTGGCGCTGCGGGCATCCTTGCGGCCCTTGCGGGCCCGGTCGCTGAAAAACAGCAGGAAGCCGGTGACGATCAGGGCGGCGCCGATGAATACCATACTGTTCTTCAGGCCCTCCACCGTGTCCTTGATGGGCAGGATGGCAAACAGGGGCAGCGTACCCAAAATGATCAGCAGGATCAGGCGGCGGGCCGGGGGTACCGGCGTAGGGGTGCTGTGGTGGACCAGATCACCGATGCCGCAGAAAAATTCCCGCACCATGTCGCAGATGTCCTGCCAATAGGCCACGAACACCGCCACCAGCGTACCCAGATGCAGCAGTACGTCGTAGAAGGCGGGGACCTCGGCGTTGATGTTCAGCAGATTCTGGGCGATGGCCAGATGACCAGAGCTGGAGATGGGCAGAAATTCCGCCACGCCCTGGATCAAGCCCAGAAGAATAGATTGCAGAAAGGTCATAGGTTTTCTCCTTATTTGAAGTTCTATCAGGGGGTATGGCCCCGTATTGTTGGAATGGGTACGTTTCATCATACCACAGGCGGACAAAAAATACCACCCCTTTTCCTCGACAATCTGCGGGATGGCCGCAGGAGCCATTCTTATCAAAGGAAAGAAGGCCCACCGGATGGCGGGCCTTCTTCACCGTGTGCGGTACACGGGGTCAGAATGTGACGGACTGAAGCTCTTTCAGGCACTTCTGACACACGTTCTTCCCCCGAAACTCCGATACGCCCCGGCTGTTGTTGCAGAAAATGCAGTTGGGCCGGAATTTTCGCAGGACAATGGATGCGCCGTCCACGTAGATCTCCAGCGGATCACGCTCGGAAATATCCAGCGTGCGCCGCAGCTCTACGGGCAGGACGATGCGTCCCAACTCATCCACCCTTCTGACGATACCGGTTGCTTTCACAGTGATCTCCCCTTCTTTGCTCCTCAATTTTAGCGTCTACGTGGGATTCGTTTATATTATGCCGTAAATTTACATATTTGTCAACCAAGTGATAAAATCTGTCTGGATAGATGTAATAAAATATGTCGGTGCGGCGTATACATCCATGAGGTGACAAGGATGGCGATGGCGTGGATCTGGACGGGAATGGCTGTGGTCAGCGTGGTGTGCGGCGCCGTATACGGGCGCATGGAGGCCGTCAGTGCGGCGGCGCTGGAGGGGGCTGGGCAGGCGGTCCGGCTGTGTCTCTCCATGGCGGGGATGCTGTGCCTGTGGACGGGACTTATGGAGGTCATGGACCGGTGCGGGCTGTCCCGGCGGCTGGGACGGCTGTTCCGTCCGGTGCTGCGGCGGCTGCTGCCCCAGGCCAGCCGGGATCCGGAGACGCTGGCAGCGGTGACGGCCAATGTGTCGGCCAATCTGCTGGGGCTGGGCAACGCCGCCACGCCCATGGGTATCCGGGCGGCCTGCCGTATGGCACGGGGGACGGAGGGCGTGGCCAGCGACGAGCTGTGCCGGTTGGTGGTGCTGAACACCGCCTCCATCCAGCTGCTGCCCACCACGGTGGCCAGCATCCGGGCCGTCTGCGGCAGCGCTGCGCCGCTGGATATCCTGCCGGCGGTGTGGGTCAGCTCCCTGCTGTCGGTAACGGCGGGGCTGGCGGCGGCGAAGCTGCTGGAGCGGCTGGGAAGGCGGCGGACATGACGGACTGGGTGATCCCCTGTCTGCTGGCGGGGGTGGCGGCGGCAGCCATGGGGCGGAGGACCGATGTCTACGGCGCCCTCACCGACGGGGCGGCGGAGGGGCTGCGGGTGCTGGGGCGCATCCTGCCGGCGCTGGTGGTACTGCTGTCGGCGGTGCAGATGTTCCGGGCCTCCGGAGCCATGGAACTGCTGACGGGGCTGCTGTCACCGGTGCTGGAAGGGCTGGGCATCCCGCCGGAGACGGCGGTGCTGCTGTTGGTGCGGCCCGTCAGCGGTTCCGGGGCGCTGGCGGTGGGCAGCCAGCTGATGGAGCAGTACGGGCCGGACTCCTACATCGGGCGGGTGACGGCGGTGATGCTGGGATGCTCGGAGACGACGTTTTACACCGTGGCGGTCTACTACGGTGCTGCGGGCATCCGCCGCACCCGCCACACCGTCACCGCGGCGCTAGCAGCGGATGCGGCGGCCTTCATCGCCGCCGCATGGGCGGTGCGGGTGTTCTTTCCGTAAAGTCGGCTCTCCCGGTGGTGGGGCAGAAAAAAGGAGGCTGGGGACTCGTAGTCCCCAGCCTCCTTTTGTATCTCGATCGTTTTTCAGGGCTTATCTGCCGATGGGCAGTTAGCGGTGCAGAGCTTCCACAGGCCACGCAGCAGCAGATCCTCGTCGCAGACGGCCTCCCGGCGGCACCGGGGCGCCACGAAGCGGCCCAAGCCACCGGTGATCACCAGTGTGCCGGGACAGCCCACCATGCCCACCATCAGATAAGCTCCGGCGCTGGCATAGCCCGCCTGCTGCGCCCACTGATGGATGAGGGGCATGAAAAACAGTCGGCAGCCCAGCAGAAACACCCCCCGCATTGACCAGCGGGACGGCCAGAGCCGACAGCAGAATGGAAAGTCTCGGATACCGTGGGTGCAGTCACCGGCAGCACAGGCCCGCCGCTGCGCCGCAGACAATGCCCTTGCGCAGCACCGTCACAACGGCCCCTCCCGGATCTGCTGCCAGAAAGAGGCCGGCGTCCCCCGACAGAAGCACCACGGCCCCGAATACCAGCCCCAGCCAGCAGCCCATGCCCCAGCCGTACAGGGCGGCGCCCAGCACAATGGGGATCAGAACCAGTGAGACGGAAAAGGGGCCGAAACGGATGGCGCTGCCCACAAGCTGGAGCACCGCAGCGATGGCGGCAAGGAGTCCGCCTCCTGCGATACACTGTGTGGTTTTTCCCATATGACTTTCCTCTGCATCCGCCCCGCCGGGGCGGATGCAGAGCATTTCTTTTAATTTTTATATATGTCGGGTCAGCGGCTCACCGGGCCGCTGCGGGGAAGGTGATGCGGATGACAGTCCCTTCGCCGGGCTTACTGGTGAGGCGGATATCGCCGTGGTGATACTGCACGGCGTGCTTCACGATGGAGAGGCCCAGCCCCGTGCCGCCGGAGGCCTTGGAGTGGCTCTTATCCACCCGGTAGAACCGCTCGAACACCCGGCTCTGGTGTTCCGGGGCGATGCCGATGCCGGTATCCGACACCGTGACGGAGGAGATCCCGTTCTCCGAGGACACCTGCACCTTTACGGCGCCGTCGGGGACGTTATACTTGATGGCGTTGTCGCAGAGGTTGAAGATCACCTCATACAGCAGCCGCCGCACGCCGATGACCGGGGCGTGGCCGCCGTCCACCGACAGGGACACCTGCTGCTTGGCGGCGGCATCCTGCAGGTTGGTCACGGCCTCCTGACTCAGGGCCAGCAGGTCCACCGTCTCCGTGGGCATGACATCCCCCTCGTCCAGCTGGGACAGGCGGATGATATCCTCCACCAGCGTCACCATGCGGGAGGCCTCGTCGTGGATATGGCCCACAAAGCGGGGCATATCCTCCGGCTTCACCATGCCGCTCTGAATCAGCTCGGCGCTGCCCACGATGCCCTGCAGAGGGGTCTTCAGTTCGTGGGAGACGTTGGCGGTGAACTCCCGGCGGTTGCGCTCGGCGTACTCCTGCTCTGTCACGTCGAAGGTCAGCAGCACCGTACCCACCGTCTCGCCGCCGGACTGGATGCGGCTCATATCCAGCTGGTACTCCCGGCCATTGCGCTGGCAGCGCAGTTGGCTGTGGCCCTCCTTCCGGGCCGTCTCCAGGGCAAGGCTCAGTTCATGGCTGCGGTCCACCGTCAGGAAGTCCCGGCCCACACAGCCGTCGTCCGCCTGAAAGAGCCTGCAGGCGGCGTGGTTGATGCTGAGCACCGTCCCTTTCTCGTCCAGCAGTACCAGACCCTCCTGCATACTGCCGGTGATCTGGGTGAACTCATCGGTCTTTTGCCGCAGGGTCCGCAGCTGGGCGTCGATCTCCTTGTGCTGGTAGTTGATGCGGCTCAGGAGAGGGGCCAGCTCCTCGTAGGCATCGTTTTCCAGCGGGTGCTCCAGATCCAACCGGTTCAGGGGATCCACGATACGGCGGGACAGTCGCCCGGCCATGAGTCCGGCGAAGATCAGCGCCGCCGCCAGCACCACCAGCATGGGCTGGAGCATTCCCAGCGCCAGCATCCCGGCGGTGGCACGGCTGACGGAGATACGCAGCACCGTGCCATCCGTCAGGCGGCGGGCCACATACAGGGTCTGCTGCAGAAGGGTATCGGAGTAGCGGCTGGATTCGCCGCTGCCGTTTTTCAGGGCCTCCTGCACCTCCTGACGGCCGGCGTGGTTCTCCATGGAGGCCACGTCCACCACCTGCGTATCATACAGTACCCGGCCGTCGGAGGCGATCCACGTCAGGCGGAACCGCTCCGCCGGAAGGCGCTCCAGATAGGCCGTACCGCCGTTTTCCACGCCGCTGACGGCGAGGCTCAATTCATCCTGTAATTGCTGCTCCTGCACACCGCCGAAGTAGCTGTACAGGCAGCCGGTCATGATGACCATGCCCGCCGCCAGCACTACGCCCGCCACCAGCAGAATGGAACGGAAAATTTTTCTTGTCATGCGTCTACCTCCAGCCGGTATCCCACATTCCGCACGGTCTGGATCATGCTGCCGCAGCTGCCCAGCTTCTGGCGCAGGGTGCGGATGTGCATATCCACCGTCCGGGTCTCGCCGCAGTAATCCATGCCCCAGATCTCGTTGAACAGCTGGTCCCGTGTGAAGGCCATGCCCGGATGGGACAGAAACAGCCGCAGCAGCTCAAACTCCTTATAGGTCAGCGTCACTCGCTGACCCTCCACCGTGACGATGCGCTCCTCCGAGTGCAGTACGATGCCCCCGGCCCGCAGCACCGGCTCCTGCTCCGTCCGGCAGCGCCGCAGCACCGCCTTGACGCAGGACACCAGCTCCATGACCCCGAAGGGCTTGGCCAGATAGTAGTCCGCCCCCAGATCCAGACCCTGTATCTTGTCGTACTCTGCGCCCTTGGCGGTGGCCATCACCACCGGGATGCGGCGCAGGGTCGCCGAGGCCCGCATCCGGCGCAGCAGCTCCATGCCGTCCACGCCGGGCAGCATCACATCCAGCACCACCAGCTCCGGCTGCTCCTCCGTCTGGAGGGCCTGCCAGAAGGCGGCACCGTCGGCAAAGCCACAGGCCTCGAAGCCGGTGGAACGCAGGGCGTATACTTCGATATCCCGGATACTGGCATCGTCCTCCACGCACCAGATCATGCTATCCCTCCTTGTGCGTACCGGTGACGGAGAAAATCACCCACTGGGCGACGTTCACCGCATGGTCCCCGATGCGCTCAAAATATTTGGCAATCATCAGCAGGTCCACCGCCCGCTCCCCCTCACCGGGGTCTGTGGTCATGCGGCGGATCAGCGTATGCTTCACCCTGTCGAACCAGTCATCCACAATATCGTCTTCTGCGATGACTTTTTCCGCCAACATTGTATCATGTTTCACGTAGGCGTCAACACTTTCCGTCACCATTTTTATGGTGGAGGCGGCCATATCCCGCAGCAGTTCCTCCCCTTCGTTGACCTGACCGCTGATGACGATCTCGGCAATATCCTCCGCCTGATCCCCGATGCGCTCCAGATCCGTGATCATTTTCAGGGCCGCCGAGATCTGCCGCAGATCCCGTGCCACCGGCTGCTGCTGCAAAAGCAGCTTCAGGCACAGGGACTCGATGTCCCGCTCCTTGCGGTCGATCTCCGTGTCCAGCGGGGCCACCTGACGGGCCAGACTGCCGTCTCCCAGCGATTTGGCCGCCAGAGCGATGCTCTCCTCGCACAGTGCGCCCATTTCGATGAGCTCCCGCTCCAGCTGGGCCAGCTGTTCATCAAACCGGCTTCTCATTATCCGAACCTCCCCGTGATGTAGTCCTCTGTCCGCTTCTCCGACGGGGCGGAGAACACCTGCTCCGTGGCGCCGTACTCCACCAGCTCACCCAGCAGGAAGAAGGCCGTGCGGTCGGAGATACGCACCGCCTGCTGCATATTGTGGGTGACGATGACGATGGTATAGCGCTCCTTCAGTTCCATGGTCAGCTCCTCGATGCGGGAGGTGGAGATGGGGTCCAGTGCGCTGGTGGGTTCGTCCATCAGCAGCACCGCCGGCTCCACCGCCAGCGCCCGTGCGATACACAGGCGCTGCTGCTGGCCGCCGGAAAGGCCCAGTGCATTCTTCTTCAGCCGGTCCTTTACCTCGTCCCAGATGGCGGCGCCCCGCAGGGAGCGCTCCACCAGCTCGTCCAGCCTGGCCTTGCTGCGGATGCCGTGGGTCCGGGGGCCGTAGGCGATGTTGTCGTAGATGCTCATGGGGAAGGGATTGGGTTTTTGAAACACCATGCCGATCTCACGGCGCAGGCGGCACACGTCCGTCCCCGGCGCATAGATATCCTCGCCCCGATAGCGGACCTCGCCGGTGATCTTCACCCCCGGCACCAGATCGTTCATGCGGTTCAGGGTTTTCAGAAATGTGGACTTGCCGCAGCCGGAGGGGCCGATGAAGGCGGTGATGCTCTTCTCCGGGATGTCCATGGAGACACTGTGCAGCGCCTGATGAGCGCCGTACCACAGGTCCAGATCCTTCACTTGCAGAATGGGGTCCATTGTCGTTCACTTCCTTTTCAGCTTCCGCCCGATGATCCCGGCGGTGAGGTTGATGAGCAGGGTCAGCACCATGAGGATGGTGGCGATGGAGAAGGCCAGCGCCGTCTCGCCGCCCTCGGTGGCGTAGACGTACAGGGCCACCGTCAGGGTGGCGGAGGAAGTGTGCAGGGAGTCAAAGAGACTCACCAGCGCCATGCCGAAGCCTGCCGTATACAGCAGGGCGGCGCTCTCCCCCACGATGCGGCCGATGGCCAGAATACAGCCGGTGACGATGCCGTCCACCGCTCCCGGCAGCACCACCGTGCGGACCATGTGCCATTTGCCGGCACCCAGCGCCAGCGCCCCCTCCCGGTAGGACTGGGGGACGGTCTTCAGGCTCTCCTGCGTGGTGCGGATGATGGTGGGCAGGATCATCATCACCAGCGTCAGGCCGCCGGCCAGAATTCCCGCCTGAAGGCCCAGCTTCTGCACGAACAGCATCATGCCCACCAGTCCGAAGATGATGGAGGGAATGCCCGTCAGTGTCTCGGCGGCGAACTCGATGATGCGGACCAGCCGCCCGCTGGCAGCGTACTCCGTCAGGTAGATGGCGGCGCCTACACCCAGCGGCAGCACCACCACCATGGCCACGAGAATGATATACAGGGTATTCAATAGGTTGGGCAGGATGCCCACGGTATTGCGGATATAGCTGGTCTGGCCGGAGATCAGCTGCCAGCTGAGGCCCGGCACGCCACGGTAAAAGATATAGCCGATGAGAAAGATCAGCAGGGCGCAGGTCAGTCCGGCGCACAGCCACACCAGCCCCCGCATCCCGCCGTTATACAGTCTCCGGCGAAGCGTCCATTGCTGCTTCATGGCTCAGTCCTCCTTCTTGCGTTTGATGCAGACATTCAGCAGGACGTTGATGAGCATGATGAACAGAAACAGCACCAGCCCGATGGAAAACAGCGCCTGCTGATACAGGCTCCCCACGGCGGCATCGGACATTCCGGAGATGATGCCGGTGGTGAGGAAGCGCACCGAGGTGAAAAGCCCCGGCATATTGGCCACGTTTCCGGCCACCATGATGATGGCCATGGCCTCTCCGATGGCACGGCCTACGCCCAGCACCACCGCCGCCGCCACGCCGCTGCGGGCGGCAGGCAGGCTCACCCGGAAGTAGGTCTCCGTCTCCGTGGCGCCCAGTGCCAGACTGGCCTCCTCATACTCCCTCGGCACGGCCTGAAGGGCCGTCTCCGCCACGTTGATGATGGAGGGCAGCACCATAACCGTCAGCACCAGAATGGCCGCCAGCAGGCAGGCCCCGGAGCCAAGACCGAAGGCACAGCGGATGGCGGGGACCAGTACGATCATACCCACCAGACCGTACACCACCGACGGGATGCCCGCCAGCAGCTGCACCGCCGTACGGATCACCGCCGCCAGACGGGGCGGGGCCGCTTTGGCCAGAAAGATGGCGGTCATCAGACCCACCGGCACCCCCAGCAGCAGCGCTCCCGCCGTGCCGTAGACAGAGGTGAGGATGAAGGGCAGGATGCCGAATTGCGGGCCGGTGGTGGCGTTGGTAGGCGCCCACACCTTGCCGAAGAGGAATTTGGTCAGTCCGATCTCCCGGATGGCCGGCAGGCCGGAGATCACCAGATACACGCTGATGCACAGCACGAAGCCCACCGCCACGATGCCGCACAGCAGGAAGATCAGGTGGATGGCCTGCTCCATGGCTTTGCGGGTGCGGAGACTTTTGCCTGCTGTCCGCTTCATAGAGTTCTCCTTTCCCGATGACGGGGAAGCTCCCTCATCCGCCGCAGCAGGTGAGGGTCCCCCGATTTGTTTTACTTGGCGGTAGACACGGCGCCCGCATTCTGAATGAGGGAGGCGGCGTCCTTGGAGGTGGCGAAGTCGAAGAAGGCCTGCGCCGCCGGGGACAGGGCCGTGCCGTCCTTGGTCACCAGCACGAAGGGCCGCTGAATGGCGTAGCTGCCGTCCAGCACGGTGGCCTCGGTGCAGGCCACACCGCCTACGGTGACGGCCTTCACGGTGTCCTTGCCCTCCACAGCGGAGAGGGAGGCATAGCCGATGGCGTTGGGGTTGCCGGCCACGGCCTCGATGACGCCGCCGGTAGAGGTCAGCTCCTGATCCAACTTGCAGGAGTCCTTGGTCCCGGTGATGGACTCGAAGCCGTCACGGGTACCGCTGCCGGACTCACGGCCGATGCAGGAGATGGCGCCGGGGTCACCGCCCACCTCGCTCCAGTCGGTGATCTCACCGGTGAAGATCTTGGCGATCTGCTCCACGGTCAGGTCCGTGACCTTGCTCTGGGCGTTGACAATGACGGCGATGCCGTCCAGTGCGATGACCGTCTCGGTCAGGCCGTCGGCCTTCTCCTCGTCCTTCAGGCTGCGGGAGGCCAGACCGATGTCCGCCGTGCCGTTCTTCACGGCCTCGATGCCGGAGCCAGAGCCGGTGGGATCATAGGTGACGGTGACGTTCTTGTGGTCCGCCATGAACTGCTCCCGCAGAGCACCGATGACCTTGTCCATGGAGGTGGAGCCGTTAGTGGACACGGAGCCGCTGAGCTCGGTATCCTGATTATTATTAGGGGTGTTGTTGTCGTTGGTGCTGCCGCTGTTTTTGCTGCCGCAACCGGCCAGAAGGGCCATGACCATAACGGCGGCCAGCAGGATACTGATAATCTTTTTCATATGAAGATCTCCTTTCGTTTTTCATGTTTGGACTTGCTTTCTTGCTACAGTCCCCATGATAAAGGGGCGGTGTAAAGGGCAAAAGTCTCCTCGTGTAAAGTCCATGTAAAAAAGCGGCCGAGGGGAATTTCCCCGGCAAAAAGGAGGAGCGCCGGAAAAGGCAAATGCTTTTTCCGGCGCTCCTCCCAACGAAAGGACACCTAATGGTATATAGTTTATGATATCTCAGGCCCGGCGCACGGCAGGGACGGCATGACGGGGCAGCAGGGTGATGCCCTTCTTCTCCGCCAGCTGCCACAGCTGCGGTACCAGCAGGCTCAGCAGGATCAGGGCGATGCCGCACATTCCCATGACGCTGATGTGCTCCCGCAGCACGGCGGCACCCAGCAGGGTGGCGCAGGCGGGGCTCAGAGCGCAGAACAAGCCTGCACGCTGGGCGGTGGTGTGGCTCTGTGCCACAGGCTGGAGGGTGAAGCCGAAGCCGGTGCAGATGACGGCAAGGCCGGCAATCATCAGCCACTGGGTACCGGACTGGGGCAGGCGGGGCGCCTCGAACACGAAGGAGGACACCAGCGCCAGCAGGCCCAGCGTACCCACCTGAACGATGCCCAGGGTCAGGGGATCGTCCTCGTGGGAGAAGCGGTCGGTGGTGATGATGGCTGCGGCATACAGCACGGCGGCCATGACCGCCAGCACCATACCGGGGGTGAAGCCGCCGGACTGGCCGGTCAGCAGTGCCACGCCGCCGATGGCCACCAGTGCGCTGACGGCGGTGGCGGCCTTGGGCAGCTTATGCCGCAGCACGGCCTCCGACATGGGCACCAGAATGATGGCGGTATTCTCCAGCAGGGAGACGGTGGAGGAGGGGGTGCTCTTGAGCCCCGTCAGCTCCGTGGAGAGCATCAGGAAGAACAGACCACCCATGATGGCGCCACGCACCAGCGTATGGCGCTTGATGTGGCGAAGGCGCTTGAAAAACACCACCGCCAGCAGCACAAAGGCCATCAAAAACCGGGCCGCCAGCAGGTTGAAGATCCCCATGCCGTTCATGGCGATCTTGCTGAACAGAAGGGACGTAGCCCGTGCTGCGATAACTGCCGCCAAAAGGATCTCCGCTTTTTTCTGAGTCATGATGCCTGTTCCTCCGAAAGTTTCTGTCCGTTCTTAATCGGGGGTTTCTCTCCTACCCTTGACAGAGTATAGCACTTGGTGTATCCTTGCGTAAAGCGATACTATTTCAAATTTTGTTTGATAAAATATCAAAGAATGGGTGAAATTTCATGGACACCGAAAAATGCCGGGTTTTGCTCACTGTACTCCATGAGAGAAGTCTGTCCGCTGCCGCCGAGGCGCTGGGCTACACCCCCTCCGGCATCAGCCGGTTGGTGGACAGTCTGGAGCGGGAGACGGGCTTTCCCCTGCTGCACCGGGGGCGGGGCGGGGTATCCGCCACACGGGCCTGTCAGGAGCTGCTGCCGCTGATGCGGCGAATGGCGGAGCTGGACGAGCAGTACCAGCAGCTGGCCCACCGGATTCAGGGACTGGATGTGGGCCGGGTGGTGGCCGGCACCAATTACGCCGCCTTCTACCCGTGGCTGTCGGAGGTCATTGCCGGGTTCCATCACGCTTATCCCGGCATCCGGGTGGAGCTGCGGGAGGGCAGCTCTACCCAACTGGGCGAGCTGGTGGATCACCGGCGGGCGGACTTCTGTCTCATCAGCCAGCGGCCGGGACGGCACGAGTGGGTGCCGCTGAAGGACGACCAGCTGATGGCCATTCTCCCCCCTACCCACCCGCTGGTGGAGGCGGACCGCTTCCCCGTGGAGCGGCTGCGGCAGGAGCCCTTCATCGAGTTTCTGCCGGGACAGGAGACAGATAACTCCCGGATGCTCCAGCAGCTGCAGATCCGGCCCAAGATCCGCTTCGCCACCAGCGACAGCCGGGCCGCCATTGCCATGGTGCGGGCGGGGCTGGGCATCACCTTATTGAATGACATCCTCACCGCCGATCTGGCGGACGGGGTGGCGGTGCTGCCGCTGGACCCGCCCCAGTCGGTGCATCTGGGCATCGCCCTGCCGGAGGAGGAGCACGTCTCCCCCGCCGCCAAGCGGTTCATCACCTATGCCCTGAACCGGCTGCCGGAGCTGGATGTCCTATAGGTACTTCGATACCAGACAGGGCGTCCAAAAGTGACAAAAATGTTAGTCAGTTATACAAACCAGCCATTTTTGTGTGGATTTTCTGTGAAAAGCCTGAAAATTCCCTCCTTTCAGGGAATTTTCAGGCTCTTTTGCCGCCGGTCTGCGGCAGACGTTGATTTTTCTTAGTACAGCCGGACGGACATTCCCCATAAACCGACTGCTTCTCCCGTTGACATTCCCGCCGGAACGTGGTATAGTACCGCTTACGCCCAGAGAAGGGCGGTATATACCTCGGTAAAAAGGTTCCCTAAAAACCTATTATTCACAAAAATTTCACATTTTTCAGGGAGCATTTGTTTTGGTATGTGCATGGAGGGAAGGGAAGCCGTCCATGTACCTGTCTGGATGAAAAAAGGAGTAAAACAATTCTATGTGGGATCTGTCTTTCAGCGCACCGAACGAGGACAGCGGCTTTTGGCCCCGTCTGCAGCGCCGCTGCTATGGGGGCTTCCGCCGTCTGTCCGGCCTAAGCCAGAGGTTTTGGCTCAGCCGTGCCTATTTTCCGTTTTTGCTGTGGGTGGCGCTGGGCTTCGCCGCTCTGCGTCAGCCGGTCTGTGGGGCCATGGCCCTGCTGGGGATTTGTATTTGGTTGCTGGTGTTCTGCCGGGATCTGCTGGCGTCGGTGACGCCGTTCCTGCTGGTATTTCTGCTGTCGACCCAGCGATATGAAAGTCTGGGGGATTTCCTCCCCTGTGCCGTGCTGGCGGCGCCGTTCTTTGCGGCGCTGATCTGGCACCTGATGGTCTGGCCCGTCACCTTCCGGGTGGGACGCAGCGCCACGGGGCTGCTGCTGGTGTCGGCGGCCACCCTGTTGGGGGGCTGCGGGATCCTGTCCATGCAGCAGCTGCTTCAGCCGCTGAGTTTGTACTACGCCGGGTGTCTCGGCGGCGGGATGCTGGTTTTCTATGTGCTGCTGCGGTCGTGCCTGACCTATTCCAAGGGCTACGACCTGCACCGGCGGTTCGCCGCCATTTTCTGCGTGCTGGGTGTGTGCATGGCGTGTCTGCTGATGCTGGATTACGCCGTGCGGTGGCAGGAATTTCTGCAGGTACATACCACCCTCTATCTCAAGTACCGCAACTTTGCCACGGCGCTGCTGCTGACTACCCTGCCCATGTCCTTTTATCTGTCGCTGAAAAAGCCCGCCCATCTGCTGGGTGTGGCGGTGCAGGCGGCAGGGCTGGCCCTTACCGGCAGCCGCAGCGCTCTGCTGTTCGGTGTGGCGCTGCTGGGACTGGGCTTCGTATATCTGGTGCGGTGGGGCCTCATTCCCCGGAAGGCCGTGCTGCCTCTGTGCGTGGCCGGTGCGGTGCTGGCGGTGCTGGTGGGCCCGGAGCTGCTGTCGCTGATGATGGACAGCCGCATGGAGGACGGTCATCTGTTCCATCAGGGGGACTCCGTCCGGGTGCAGCTGTTCCTGCGGGGCATCACGGACTTCCTGCACAACCCCGTGTTTGGCATCGGCCTCATCAGCCAGCGCAACAGTGACCTCTTCACCGGTGTGGAGGGGAGCATGGTGTTCTACCACAACAGCATCGCCCAGATCATGGGCAGCATGGGTCTGGTGGGCATTGCCGCCTACGGCGTGCTGATGCGGGATCGTATCGCCCTGCTGCGGGCCGGAAAAACGCCCTTTGTCCGGGCGCTGGCTCTGAGCTATCTGGGGATGCTGCTGATCTCCCTGACCAACCCCGGCGAGTTCTGCCCCTTCCCCAATGCAGCGCTGATGGTGATGGTCTTTACTCTGGCGGAGGAGGCCACCGGCGACGTGGCCGTCCCCGTGGGGGAAATGCTGAGACTTCGGCCTGCACGGCGGATATATCTGCCCCAGAAATAACGCTTGTCTTTCCCGGAACCGGACTTCCCCCGGTTCCGGGAATTTTTTTGGCACGGGACGAAGCAAGGTGCATAGGATAGGAAAAAAGGAGGTCTTTGCCTATGCAGTCAGCACAACCAACACCTGTGGACGTTTTCCTCAGGACCCACCCGGACCGGGGCGGCCTGTGCGTGCAGGTCGCCTCCGGCGGCGGGCGCTTCCCCGTGGCCGGAGCGCAGGTAGTCATCAGTCGAGTCTTCGGCACGGAGGAACACATATTTTACCGGGGCGTCACCGACGGCTCCGGTATCCTATCCGGCATCCGCCTGCCCGCCCCGCCCTTTGCCTGGTCTCAAGCCTCGGACACCGCCGCCCTCAGCGGGCTGGACTATCAGGTGTCGGTACAGCATCCCATGTTTCAGCCGGTGGCTGGCCGGACGGCGACGGTATTCGACGGGGTGGAGACCATCCTGCCGGTGATGCTGGAGCCAGTGGTGTGAGAAAGGAGCGTGCATGATGCCCTATCCCTATCCCGTGGTGCCGGAGACCATCACGGTGCATCTGGGGGCGCCGGGGGAGTCCGCCCGGAATGTGGTGGTGTCCTTCGCCCAGTACATCAAGAACGTGGCCTCCCACGAAATTTATCCTACCTGGCCGGAGAGTGCCATCCGAGCCAACATTCTGGCCCAGATCTCCTACGCTCTGAACCGGGTGTACACGGAGTATTACCGGGCCAGAGGGTACGACTTCGACATCACCTCCACCACCCGATACGATCAGGCCTATGTGGAGGGCGGCGACATATTCGAGAACATCAGCCGCATCGTGGACGATATTTTCAACAACTACATCGTGCGGCAGGGCAGTGTAGAGCCGCTGTTCGCCCAGTTTTGCGACGGGGTGCGGACCCGGTGCGGGGGTCTGTCCCAATGGGGCAGCGTGGATCTGGCGGAGGAGGGCATGACGCCCTACGAAATTTTGCAGTACTACTACGGTGGCGACATCAATCTGGTGATGAATGCGCCGGTGGGCGGGAACGTGGCCTCCTATTCGGGGCGGCCCCTGCGGCGGGGCGATGCCGGCAACGACGTGCAGACCCTGAAGCGGCAGCTCAACCGCATCGGGAAGAACTATCCCGCCATCCCGGCGCTGGACGACAGCTTCGTCTTTGACGGAGACATGGAGGAGGCGGTGCGGGTCTTTCAGCAGATCTTCAATCTGGCGCAGGACGGCATCGTGGGCAAGGCCACATGGTACAAGATCAAGCAGATCTACAACGGCGTCAAGCAGCTGTCGGACCTCAGCAGCGAGGGACTCACCATCTCCGAGCTGCAGCGGCGGTACGCCGAGGAGCTGCGGCTGGGGGACAGCAGCATCGGCGTGCGGACGGTGCGGTTCTATCTGGCGTTTCTGGGGTACTTTCTGCCGGAGCTGCCCATGATTTCTCTGTCCGACGACTTCGATCAGGAGCTGCTGGATGCGGTGTACACCTTCCAGCGGCTCTACGGTCTGACGGTGGACGGTGTGGTGGGCCGGGAGACGTGGAACGCTCTGCAGACGGCCTATCAGAAGGTGCTGGCGGAGCTGCCGGAGGATTACCGGCAGTTCGCCGGAGAGGTCTATCCGGGACGGTTTCTGGTGCGGGGCGACCGGGGCGAACAGGTGGCCCTGATGCAGGAGCGGCTCAACCAGATCAGCCGGGAGGACGAGGCTCTACCCAGTCTGGTGGTGGACGGTATCTTCGGCCCCGCCACTCAGCAGGCGGTGCTGACCCTCCAGCGGCAGCTGGGCTTCGACCCCACCGGGGCCGTGGGGCCGGTGCTGTGGGCGCAGATCATTACGCTGGGCGAGGGGTACTGAAAAATGGGAGGAAGGGGCAAAGGCCCTTCCTCCCGTTTTTCTATGTGTTCTCCGCCGGATAGAGGAGGGATGCCTGAAAGCCGTTTTCCCCCAAGGCCATGATGTCCCCGCCTACGATAACATCGCCGCAGAGATAGAGGTTCACCTGCACATCTCCGGTGCGGCCGGGGTAATTGGTGACGGTGTAGGTGCAGCGGGTGACGGTCTGACCGTCGTAGTCCGCCAAAGGCAGGCCCGCCTCCTGCTGGAGGGCCAGATAGTCCTCCTGCCCCGCCAGCGACAGCTGCACCGTCAGGGTGCGGACCGGCTGCTCCTCCGTCTGCCAGCCCTGCTGCTCCAGCCATGCCCGGCGGGCGGCATCGTCCTTGGCGGTCACCGGGGTCCGGGAGGGACGGGCGGTACAGGCGGTCAGCAGCATCAGCAGCAGGCACAGCCCCGCAAGACAGCGCTTCACAGGCACGCAGCTCCTTTCGTTTTTTCCATAGCTTTGTCCTCAGCTTATTCCGTTTCCCGGTGGGATATGCTATAATAAGAAAAACTGCGGCAGGAGGGCTGGTTATGGAGCGCTTGGACAAGATCATCGCCGGGACGGGCAAATACTCCCGGCGGGAGGTAAAGGAGCTGGTGCGGCAGGGCCGGGTGATAGTGGACGGACGGTTGGCCTCCTCTCCGGAGGAGAAGGTGGACGCCGACGCCGCCTGCCTGCTGGTGGACGGTCAGTCACTGGACTGCCGCCGGTACACCTATCTCATGCTCCACAAGCCCGCCGGGGTCCTGTCGGCACGGGTGGACGGACGGCAGCAGACGGTGCTGGACCTGCTGCCGCCGGAGCTGCGCAAACGGGATCTATCCCCAGTAGGGCGGCTGGATAAGGACACGGAGGGACTGCTGCTGCTGACCAACCACGGGGAGCTGACCCATCGGCTGCTGAGCCCCCGCTATCACGTGGACAAGGTGTACTACGCCCGTGTGGAGGGTGTGCTGACGGCGGCGGACACGGCGGCCTTCGCCGGCGGGATGGTGCTGGCCGACGGGCTGGAGTGCCTGCCGGCGGGGCTGGAGCTCCTCTCGCCGCAGGAGGCACTGGTGACGCTGCGGGAGGGGAAATTCCATCAGGTGAAGCGGATGCTGGCCGCTTGCGGAAAACCGGTGACGTACCTGAAGCGGCTTTCCATGGGGCCGCTGCGGCTGGATGAAGCGCTGGCGCCAGGGGCCTTCCGGCCCCTGGCCGAGGGGGAGATACACACCCTTCTTGACATATGTGGGCTGAATCCCTCGACATAACGCCAAAAAATGCCCCAAAATTTTTGTGAAAAATACAAGAAAATACTTGCAAAATCGTGATTCTGACGATATAATAGAGTGCGAGGCTAAGTAGTTTGCACAAAATATCCATCAGCTCTATATCAGGAGGGACTGACTATGTCCGGGAGAATTTTTCAGAACGTCGTTTTACAGTTCAAGGATACCACCGATCGCACCGTGGGCGTCATTGACGCCGAGGGTACCGTCATCGCTTGCAGCGAGCTGACGGGTATCGGCAAGAAGTGGGCCAAGTATGTGGAGGCCATCGACTCCGCCGAGGGCGGCTGCATTGCGCTGGAGGGCAAGACCTTCAAGGCGCTGCCCGGCTGGGGCGGACATTTTGACTATGCCGTGTTCGCCACCGGCGATGACAGCGTGGGCCGCACCGTGTGCGCCATGGCCTGCGTGGCCCTGAACTCCGCCAAGACGTACTATGAGGAAAAGCACGACAAGGGTTCCTTCATCAAGAACATCATCTCCGACAACATCCTTATCAGCGACATCTATATGCGGGCCAAGGAGCTGCACGTGGCCGCCGAGGTACCCCGCGGCGTATTCGTGATCCGGCCTGTGGAGGGCCGCAGCGAGGCCATCTCTCTGGAGGTGGTGCAGAATCTCTTCCCCGACCGGCAGAATGACTTCGTCATCAGCGTGGGTGAGACGGACGTGGCGCTGATCCACCAGATGCCGGAGAGCACCACCAACAAGGATCTGGAGAAGGTGGCCACCACCATCGAGGAGGCCCTGCGGGAGGACGGCGAGAGCCATGTGTTCGTAGGCATCGGTACGCTGGCCCTGCATCTGCGGGATCTGGCCAAGTCCTATAAGGAGGCCCAGATCGCCATCGAGGTGGGCAAGGTGTTCGACACCGAGCGCTACGTCATCAACTACGAGAATCTGGGCATCGGCCGCCTGATCTATCAGCTGCCCACCACCCTGTGTGAGATATTCCTGCAGGAGGTGTTCAAGAAAAACCCCATCGATGCGCTGGATCAGGAGACGCTGTTCACCATCTACAAGTTCTTTGAGAACAACCTGAACGTCTCCGAGACCGCTCGGAAGCTGTTCGTCCACCGGAACACGTTGGTGTACCGGCTGGAGAAGATCAAGAAGCTGACGGGTCTGGATCTGCGGGAGTTTGACGACGCCATCACCTTCAAGGTAGCGCTGATGGTGAAGAAGTACCTCACCAGCCGGGGCATCGACGCCTGACGGCTGCATAGAAAACCAAAGAAAAGACAGGCAGTGCCTCCGGCACTGCCTGTCTTTTGTCGTGGAAGGGGATCGCCGGTCACGGCTTGGTGGGCTTTTGCAGAAGGATATAGATGCCCGCCGCCAGCAGATAGACGCCGAAGGGTCGGCGCAGCAGCTCCGTATCCACGGAGAAGGACAGCCATGCCGCCAAGGCCGCCGCTGTCAGTCCGGCGGGGACGGCGCTGCGGAGCACCGGCTTTTCCAGCAGGCCGCTTTTCCCGTGGGACAGCAGCCCCATACCGGCAGTGGGCAGGAAGTACAGCAGGTTGATGGTCTGGGCGGTGCGCTGGTCCACCCCCAGCAGCAACGTCATGCACAGCAGCAGAAGGGTCCCGCCGCCGACGCCCCACGCCGAGAGGATACCGGTGGCGAAGCCCACCGCCAGCGGCAGCAGCCACACCGTCACAGGAGATACCTCACGCCGCCGTACAGCAGAAAGCAGGCGAAGATGCGCCGCAGCCACAGGTTGGATACCTTCTGAAACAGGCGGCCTCCCACGAAGCCGCCGCCCAGTCCCCCCAACAGATAGGGCAGGGCCTGCATCCAGTCCAGCGGCTGCCGCCACAGGCTGATGGCCGCCGACAGCAGGCACAAAGGCAGGATGGCTGCCACGCAGGTGGCCAGCGCCCGTTTCTGCTCCATATGGCACCAGCCTGTCAGGGCCGGGGCCAGCACCATACCGCCGCCCCCGCCGAACAGGCCGTTCACCGCCCCGGCGGCAGCGCCGGACAGGGCGTATTTCATGCGATCCGTCATGGCCCTCCCTCCTTCCTATGTAGCCGCCCGGCACACCGGGCGGTGTGCCGTTACAGCTTGCGGTAGCTCTGGCAGTCGGTACACTGGTCCATGGTGGGGTTGGCCTCGTGGGTGCCTACCTGAATACTGGTGAGGCCGCAGTGATCCACATCCTGACAGTGGTGGGCGCAGTTGGTGACACTGCATTTGATGGCGGAGTTGGGGGTGCAGTTGCAGCCGTCGTTGGTACAGTTCTTGCTCATGATACGTTCCTCCAGAAAAATAGAGTCAGGCGCAAAGCCTGACTCTATTTTGTCTTGAAACGGATTTTTTATGCGTCTATATGCCCAGCAGCCACGAAGCGAAGCGGAAATAGATCAGCAGACTGGTGGCATCCACGATGGTGGTGATGAAGGGACTGGCCATCACCGCCGGGTCCAAGCCGATCTTCTCCGCCAGCAGCGGCAGCGAGCAGCCCACACACTTGGCGAATACCACTACGAACATGATGGTCAGGCACACCACCAGACACACCACGGGGGTCACGGCGGCATTGCCCAACAGCAGACGGTCCACCAGCTGCATTTTCACGAAATTGGCCGCCGCCAGACACGAGCCGCACAGCAGCGACACCCGCAGCTCCTTCCACAGGACCTTCAGGATGTCAGAGAAATCCACCTCGTCCAGACTTAAGGCACGGATGACCGCCACGCTGGCCTGCGTACCGGAGTTACCGCCGGTGCCGGAGAGCATGGGGATATAGGAGTTCAGCACCAGACACGCCGCCAGAGCGCTCTCATAGTGGTTGAGGATCATGCCGGTGAAGGTGGCCGACAGCATGAGAATCATCAGCCACGGCAGACGGGCTCGCCACGTGGCGAAGATGCCGGCCTTCAGATAGGGCTTGTCGGAGGGCAGCATAGCGGCCATCTTCTCGAAGTCCTCGGTGGTCTCCTCCTCGATAACGTCCATGGCGTCGTCCACGGTGACGATGCCCACCAGACGGTTCTCCAGATCCACCACGGGCATGGCCAGAAAGCCGTATTTGCTCAGGGCCTGTGCGGCGTCCTCCTTGTCGTCCATGGTGCTGACCCAGACCACATTGGGATCCATGATGTCCTCGATGAGGTCATCCTCCTCCGCCAGCAGCAGGTCACGTACCGACAGCACCCCCAGCAGGCGGCGGGTAGGATCGGTGACGTACAGGATGTTGATGGTCTCCAGCTCGCCGCCAATGCGGCGGATGCGCTTGAAGGCGTCCTCCACCGTCATGTCCTTTTTCAGGGACAGGAACTCCATGTTCATGATGGAGCCGGTGGAGTCCTCCGGGTACTTCAAAATCTCGTTAATGGATTTTCGCATTTCCGGCGTTGCCTTATCTAGAATTCGGATCACCACGCTGGCGGGCATCTCCTCCACGATGTCCACGGCATCGTCCAGATACAGCTCGTCCAGCACCTCCTTCAGCTCGGTGTTGGAAAAGCCGCTGATGAGCATCTCCTGGGAGTCAGACTCCAGCTCCACGAACACCTCCGCCGCCAGCTCCTTGGGCAGCAGCCGGTACAGCAGGGGCATCAGCTCCCCGCCGGACTCCTCCAGCAGCAGAGCGATGTCGGCAGGCTCCATGGGGAGAAAGAGGTCCCGCAGGCGGGCATACTGTTTACTTCGGGCCAGCTCCTTGATCTCATCCAGATACCGGTCCAGCTCTTCCTCGTAGTCTACCATATCGGCTCCTCCTTCCCCGCATCATAAAAAATCCCGCAGCCGGCGTTTGCCTGCTGCGGTCGCATTGCTATCGGGTCACCGCCGTGACCTGAGCACCGTAACAAGCTTTAGCATCGTGGGGCGGTGAAGCTGCATTAGATGATACCTTGGTTTCGATATCGCCTGTTCAAACCCTCTCATGGTGTCTCCACCACTCTGCGGCAGCAGCCCATATCCCTACGGTAGCCTTACCTACCGGGAAATATATCATGCAATATAAATGTATCGTAAAGCAAAAATCACCAGATGTCAACCCTAAGATACAGAATAATTCATGCATTTGTTCCATCAAATCCTTCGGTTAACCTTGCAATTCTCGGCGTGAGCCGTTATAATAGTCTGCATATACAACCTGTATGGGTCTGTAAATCCTGAGAAAGTAGGTGGCGGCATGGAAAATTCTCCTCAGTATGTGATCGAAATGCTTCACATCACCAAGGAGTTTCCCGGCATCAAGGCCAATGACGACATCACCCTTCAGCTGCGAAAGGGCGAGATCCACGCCCTTCTGGGGGAAAATGGCGCCGGTAAATCCACGCTGATGTCCGTCCTGTTCGGTCTGTACCAGCCGGAAGAAGGCGAGATTCGAAAAAATGGACAGACAGTAAAGATCAATGACCCCAACGACGCAACAGCGCTGGGGATCGGCATGGTGCATCAGCACTTCCAGCTGGTGGACGTGTTCACGGTGCTGGACAATATCATTCTGGGTGCCGAGACCACGAAGATGGGCTTCCTGCAGAAGAAGGAGGCCCGGAAAAAGGTACAGGAGCTGTCGGAGCGGTACGGTCTGGCGGTAGATCTAGACGCCAAGGTGGAGGACATCACTGTCGGTATGCAGCAGCGTGTGGAGATCCTGAAGATGCTCTACCGGGACAACGAGATCCTCATCTTCGACGAGCCCACCGCCGTGCTGACGCCTCAGGAAATCGATGAGCTGCTGCTCATCATGAAGAATCTCACCAGGGAGGGCAAGTCCATCCTCTTCATCTCCCACAAGCTCAACGAGATCATGTCGGTGGCCGACCGGGTCACGGTGCTGCGCAAGGGCAAGTACATCGGCACTGTCAACACCAAGGACACCAACAAGCAGGAGCTGTCCAACATGATGGTGGGCCGCCCCGTACAGCTGCAGGTCAACAAGGACGAGGCCCATCCCGGCGATGTGGTGCTCAGCGTGAAGAGCTTCACCGTCCCCTCCCATCTGCACAAGAAGGATGCCGTACACAATGTCAGCTTTGACGTGCGGGCCGGTGAGATTGTCTGCATCGCCGGTATCGACGGCAACGGCCAGACGGAGTTCATCCACGGTCTGACGGGCCTTGACAAGAGCTCCGGCGGCAGCATCACCGTCTGCGGCCACGACATCTCCCACTATTCCATCCACCACCGGGGCGAGTACATCAGCCACATCCCGGAGGACCGCCACAAGCACGGTCTGGTGCTGGATTTCACGCTGGAGCAGAATCTGGTGCTCCAGCGGTACAAGGAGCCCCGGTTCGAGAAGGCGGGCTTCATCAAGCGGGACGCCGTCCGCAGCTACGCCCAGCAGCTGATCGAGAAATTCGACGTCCGCAGCGGTCAGGGTCCCATCACCGTGGTCCGCAGTATGTCCGGCGGCAACCAGCAGAAGGCCATCATCGCCCGTGAGCTGGATCGGGATAAGCCCCTGATCGTGGCCGTTCAGCCCACCCGTGGTCTGGACGTGGGCGCCATCGAGTATATTCACAGCCAGCTGGTGGCCGAGCGGGATCGTGGCAAGGCGGTGCTGCTGGTGTCTCTGGAGCTGGATGAGGTCATGAGCCTCTCCGACCGCATCCTCGTCATGTACGAGGGGGAGATCGTGGGCCAGCTGGACCCCAAAAAGACCACCGTATCCGAGCTGGGCCTGTATATGTCCGGCGCAAAGCGTGACAACAAAGGAGGCGATGAAGCGTGAAGCATTCCGCAGCCACTCTGTACCAAAAGGAAGGCACCAAAAAGGTGCTGGCGTCCCTGATCTCCATTTTGGTGGGTCTGCTGGTGGGCGGCATCGCCGTCATTCTGGTGGGCTGCTTCAATGAAAAGATCTCCCTCTCCGGCGCATGGGACGGCTTCCGAATCATCTTCGCCGGCATCTTCAGCACCGGCCGCAATGCCGCCGGTGAGCTGACCTGGGGCTTCAACGCCGTCAACACCGGCGATATGTTGTTCCGGGCCACGCCCCTGATCATGACGGGTCTCTCCGTGGCCGTGGCCTTCAAGACAGGCCTGTTCAACATCGGCGCTCCCGGTCAGTACCTGATCTCCACCATGGCAACGCTGATGATCGCCCTGAGCATTCCCTCTTCCTCCGTCCCCACCTGGATCATCTGGATCCTGGCCTTTTTGGGCGGCTGTCTGGCGGGTGCTCTGTGGGGCGCTCTGCCGGGTCTGGCCAAGGCGTGTCTCAACATCAACGAGGTGCTGGCCTGCATCATGACCAACTGGGTGGCCGCCAACCTTGTGACGTGGATGTTCGACATCAGCAACTTCAAGAACACCGTGGAGAACACCAAGTCCGGCTACATCTATAAGACCAGCTTCAACGGCGTGGCCACCCCCAAGCTGGGGCTGGATAAGCTGTTCCCCGGCTCTCAGGTCAACGCCGGTATTCTGGTGGCCATTCTGCTGGCCATCGCCATGTACATCCTCATGACCAAGACCACGCTGGGCTACGAGCTGCAGGCCTGCGGCGCCAACCGCCATGCCGCCCGCTACGCCGGCATCAAGGATAAGCGCAACATCGTGCTGTCCATGGCCATCGCCGGTGCGCTGGCCGGAGCCGGTGCGGCACTGTACTACCTGTCCGGCAACACGGAGTTCTACTGGTCCACCTATCAGTCTCTGCCCGCCGTGGGCTTTAACGGCATCCCCGTGGCGCTGCTGGCGCTGAATAACCCCATCGCCGTCATCTTCGCCGGCATCTTCATGGCCATGCTGAAGATCGTTGGCCAGCAGCTGACCAACCTCACCGCCTACAATGAGTACATCACCGACGTCATCATCGCCGTCATCGTGTATCTAAGTGCTTTCTCTCTGGTGATCCGCATGATGCTCAGCGGCCGGAAGAAGAAAAAGATCGCCGTGGCAGACACGGCTCCCATCCCTCAGGGCGCCGCCGTGGAGGATCAGACCTCCCTGCTGCCGGAGGAGGAGAAAGCACCCGTAGAGGCCGCTGTCACAGACAGCGATAACGCAGAAGGAGGCGATCAGGCATGACATTTCTGGTACAGCAGACCCTGATCTATGCAGTACCCCTGATGATCGTGGCGCTGGCCGGCGTGTTCGCCGAGCGCAGCGGTATCATCAACCTGGCGCTGGAAGGTATCATGATCTTCGGCGCTTTCATCGGTGTGCTGTTTGTGCGCCTGATGCAGGGCAGCGCCGCCGTGGTAACCGCTCAACAGTCCGGAAACTGGGCAGCCATGCAGGGGCTGGAGCTTCTGGCTATGCTGGTGGCGGCAGCCATGGGCGCTGTGTTCTCCCTGCTGCTGAGCTTCGCCTCCATCAACCTGCGGGCCGACCAGACCATCGGCGGTACGGCCCTGAACCTGATGGCTCCGGCTCTGGTGCTGTTTCTGGTGCGTATCATTGCCAACCAGAACACCCTGCAGCTGGCTACCGGCGACTCCGCTACGTGGTTCATGATCAGGAAGTCCACCTTCGGCATCGACAAAAACACCGATCTTGGCTTCTTCGGCGAGACGTTTCTGGTGAAGGTCTATCTGGCTACCTACGTCTGCATCATCCTGTTCGTCATCCTGTCCATCATTCTCTATAAGACCCGCTTCGGCCTGCGGCTGCGGGCCTGTGGTGAGAATCCTCAGGCGGCGGACTCTCTGGGCATCAATGTCTACAAGATGCGCTATATCGGCACCACCATCTCCGGTGCGCTGGCGGGCATGGGCGGCTTTGTGTACGCCCTGACCACCGCCAACTGCTCCTCCAACGGCGACGTGGCGGGCTTCGGCTTTCTGGCGCTGGCCGTGATGATTTTCGGTAACTGGCGGCCTCTGAACATCGCCGGGGCCTCCCTCCTGTTTGGCCTGTTCAAATGCATCGCCGCCGCCTACTCCAGCATCGATATCAACGGCGACGGTGTGTACTGGCTGGCAGAGATCGGCATCAGCTCCCACCTGTACCGGATGCTTCCGTACATCATCACCCTGCTGGTGCTGGCCTTCACCTCCAAGAAGTCCCGTGCCCCCAAGGCGGAGGGCATCCCCTACGACAAGGCTCGCAGATAAGAGCGGCAGCTGCCTGTATTTTCAGGCGGCGACAACCTGTAAAAAATGGCACCCGACCAAAGGCAGGTGTTCGTAAAACAGTGTTAGCCCAATAACACGAAATGAGCATCTGTCAGACGGGATTGGTCAACGAAAAAACACGCCATGTTCAGCTTCAAAGGCTGGGTATGGCGTGTTTTTCTGCCTATTTGCGTTTCCGTTTCCCTTTTCCATGCGGCTGGTATGGCCTCGCCTTGCCGCGTTGGTTGGTTGAGCTTTTCATATATTTGGACAGCTTCAAAACATCAATGATATTGACAAACTGCTCCTTGGTAATGGCATCGTAGTCAATGCCGAATGTCGCAAGGTAGATCCTTGCCTGTTTCTCGGCATCGCTGCCTTCAAAGTTCATGGCATCCTGCAACTGACTCTGAACTTCCTCTGCAATGGAGGGTGTGTCTGCCGTTGTAGTGTCGTTGCTGTGTTCCTCCCGAATGTCACGGAGGATCGCTTTCAGATCATCGGCAAGCACATGACCGAAATAATCATCCTCCCGTACCTGGGCCAGCTCCAATGTCCGGGTGGAAAGATCGTCCTGCCCGTCCTGCTTTATCAGGGCCATCTTCCGTACCGCTTCCAGCATGGCGTTCATATCGTTGATCCGCATATCCGCGATCCGATCCACATAAATCTCCGCATCCAGCATCATGCGTTGGAAATCCTTGTGGCAAAGCATTTTCGACAGCAAACGGTGATTGAACTTTCCCGCCTGTAATACTTCTATGGCATCATCACTCAGATGCAGAGCGTCCAGCTCTGTGTCCGGGTGATTTTTTGTTTCTGTCATACCCAGCAGATAGTCCGTGGACACGCCGTAGAACTTCGCCAGCGTGACAATGCTGAACGGGCTGATGTCTTTGAAATCGTCTGCCTCATATTTGCCGAGAGCGGACTTGGAAAGCCCGCTTTGCTCCGCAAGCTGTTCCAGCGTCAGCCCCCGTTCCACTCGCAGATCCTTCAATCGTTCCTGTATGGTGAGTTTTATCTGCATGGCGTACCCCTCCTTCTTTCTGTCTCTAAGCGTGGAAATCCACCTTGTTTTGCGCTCTTTTCCAACCTCTTGGATATACGGGAAAGAGCGCATTTTTTCGTTAAACTGTACCTGTAACAACACCTGAACCTTGAAAATCGAATGACCGTCCGAATGGGATATGTCCCCCGGCGAAGTGACGCATCTGCGCACCAACGGGGACGAAACGCCGGGGTGAGATTCCCGGGCAGGAACGACATTCGGGAAAAGCGGCAAAAACCCACATCTATTTTCAAACCATGTGAAAACAGCGAAGAAACCGCTGTTTTTGTACCGCTGTCCATATCAATCGGTGATGTACCGGGCAGCGAACACAGTACGCTGTTCCGTGTGAGCTTTCACTGAACCACGAAAAGTCAAGCGGAACAGCAAAAACGATAGGTGTCCCTTGTGAACAGGGATGCGCGGGCGGCAATTCCAGCGGATGGCCGTCCATGATCAAACAACGCTCCGCGGCAAATGGGAGCTGCCATTCAGCACATCCATTATACCACAGAGCGAATCCAAAAAGGGAAAGGAATTGTGAATATGAGGAGAAACAAGGCAGAAAACTGCCGCAACGAAGTGAAATCCTACATCACCCGGGAGGGCATGACCATGACAGAGGTGGTGGAGCTGCTGGCCGACGAACACGGCTGGAGCAGCAGCGTCCCCAACCTGTCCGGCAAGCTGCGGCGTGGGTCACTAAGGTACACCGAGGCCGTGGAGTTAGCCGATGTGCTGGAGTATGACATTGTGTGGCAGAAGCGGAAATAAAGGGACTTTTTGCGTTGAGTTTTGAATGGTACAATCGTATAATAGAAGAAAATAATGTTAAGGGGGTAGCCGTATGTCGAACTTTACTCGCAAAATTGGCAATATGGACGCATTGCAGAATCAGCTTAACACAAACGGCTTTTTGCATGAGGTTAACCATAAATTAATTCAGAATGGTCGAGCTTTTCTTGCATTTCGCAATGACGAAGCAACGATTTACTACAATGGAAACCAGCTTTGCAGCTTGTCTGGCTCCAGCGGCTATGAACCCACTATTTATAATCACTACCTTCCGATTACCCGTTCACGCACACTTGCCAGCCACCAGAAGAAAGAGCCATACTCTATTGAGCAGTGGCGGAAAAGTATTGGCAGTGGAGATTTATCCTTTGAAAGTGTAATAAACGAAATCCTTGATAATCTTGAAAAAGGAAGTTCCCCCGAAAGCTTACAGGCCTCACGGTTCTACCGTTTTTCTCCACTGAATCGACAGGCAAATCATGAAATTGTGCTGCTCGATATTGAGGCGGCGTTTTCGGGCACAGGCGAAAAAACCGATAGAATTGATTTGGTATTCTATCACAAGGTAGATAGGAGACTGATGTTTGTAGAAGTGAAGCGCCTGTCAGATTCCCGGTTGTACATCAAATCCGGCACCAAAGGAGCAGTGGAGGCGGAAGTAATTGGCCAACTGAAGAGCTATAAAGACCGCTTGGACAAGAAGTTTCAGCAAATCAACAGTCAGTATAGCAATGTGGTTGATTATTATAATGCTCTGTCCGGTGGAAATATTCCCCGTATTATTCCGAATTCCAAGCCCTTGTTTGGTCTTCTGTTAGTCGAGTTTAGCCGCAGCGCAAGGGATCAGGAACGCAAAAAAGCAGTTCAGGAAATGATTGCAAAGGAAGATTTTAAAATGTACGCCATCGGAAATACAGCCAATGCAACAAAAGATTCTACGATTGCGGCAATCTACAAGGCATTTAAATAATTTTCTGAACAACCACCCTGTTGTCGCGGCGGTTTGCTATACTGTCCGCAAAAGAGACAACAGGAGGATGGTTTTATGGCAGAAGAAAAAATGACGCAGGGAAACTCCGTGCAATCCGGCGATGACATTACCTGTCCGAACTGCGGCGGACACAATGTGTACTGCGTTCCGTATCCAAAAGTCGAGTTCGGCATCTGGTTTTTTCTGTGGCTGTTCGTTGCGTTTGGCGGTTATATGCTCTCAGTGCTTGTCACGATAGTGGGGATTGTTTTCTGGAGCATCGCATTGGTGATCAGGCTAAAACAAAACAAGCTGGCAAAGCAGTATATCCGGATGCGGTGCATCACCTGCGGAACAAATTTTGATGTGGCAAGAAATGAACTCGCGAAAGGGGGCAGCGGCAAATGAGTCGGGACTATCGCATAAATACCTTCGGCCTGACAGAGGAGCAAAATGCGCATGTGAAAGCAAACCTTCCTTCGCATGATTGTGAACTCTATATCGCCGATGACCCTACGGACCTGATTGCCATCAACTGCGAAGCGATGATCGTAAACGCCTCTGCGATGGAGCAGGATTCCGCCGATATGATTTTCGACCTGTACACACAAATTGATGGCTGCACCGATGAAGCCGTCCTCTGGCTTGGAGAACCCAAACCTCCAAAAGAGCTGCAAAAGTTTTTCAAATGCTACGATTCTTTTGAAGCTATCGCGGACAAGCTCAAATATCTGCTGCTCGCGGCACACAGCAAAAGTAAAAAGGCGCACGAATACAGTGAAAAGTTGGTAAACGGTCTGAAAATTCTCGCATTGATTCGAAGCAATCCCGGTATTTCTACGCAGAAGCTGGCTGAACTGACCGAGCTGCCGCTGCGCAGTGTGCAGCGGTATATTGCCGCTCTGCAAGCCACCGGTGAATGGATCGAATATGACCGGTCACTCAGAGGCTGGAAGCTGTTTCATGGAATTTCGATGCTATACGGCGAGGTCTGGAAGGAGGAATGGGATTGAAGCTCTGCATTCATCGTGGGACTCACCAGATCGGCGGCATTGCCACGGAGATTTCCACGGCAACGACACGAATCCTCATCGACATGGGTGATGAGCTGTCCCTTGACCCCAACTTTGTCTCCGCTCCGCTGAGTATTTCGGGTGTGACTGATGCCAACGGGCACTGTGACGCGGTGCTGTTTACCCACTATCATGGCGACCATACCGGTCAGATGCTGCGCATCCGCCCGGAGATTCCGCTCTATGCCGGGGCGCTGGCAAAAGAAATCATGTTAATATCTGCTCGGCACGGCGGTCAAAAAAATGATGCACTCTGCCAACGCATGGAAGGCATCCAGACTTTCTCTCCGGGGAAACCGCTTTTGATCGGTGATATTCAGATCACACCCTTTTGCATTGACCACTCCGCTGCGGACAGCTATCTGTTCCTCATCGAAGCGGACGGCAAGCGCGTACTTTACACCGGCGATTTCCGACTGCACGGTGTGCGCGGCGGAACGATGGACAAGATTCTGGACAGGCGAATCGACAAGGTCGATGTTGTAATTACCGAGGGAACGACGGTATCCCGTCCCAGCGGCAGTGTCGTTATGGAGTGGGACTTGCAGAAACGTGTAAAAGCGTATTTGAAGCAATACAAATATGTTTTCGTGCTGTGCGCGACCACAAATCTCGACCGGATTTTTGCATTGGCGCGAGCCGTTCCCTACGGGAAATGCAGCCTTTGTGACGAGTATCAATACAGCCTTGTTAACACTGTCTCCGAGCATTGGAGCAGCATTTCCACCTTTTACGAAATGCCCAAGCTCAACTATTTCAAGCAAGCACCATCCAAGACTTTTGAGCGTCTGGGAGGTCTGATGTTTGTTCGCGCCAACAGGCAGTTTGAAAAAATTATCCGGCAGTTTGACCCGGCGCAGAGTATTATCCTCTATTCCATGTGGGACGGCTACCGCACAAAGCCCGGCAGCACCATCCCCGACTTTCTGGCACTGACCGGCAAATGGGAAACGCTGCATACCAGCGGACACGCCGCACCGGAGGATTTACGCCATGTCATCGAAAAAGCAGATCCAGAAATTGTTATTCCCATGCACACCGATGCGCCGCAGAAGATGCAGGCCCTATGCCCCAACCGGAAAGTTGTCCTGTTGAAAGATGGGGAGGAGCTTTCGCTATGACGAACGATATTTTTTGTGTCGGCTTGACTCGAACGGAGATGCAAACGCTGAAGGTTTTGCTACCGATCACATTTCCAATCGTGATTGTTGACCCTGATACGTTGGAGAATGCCGTGATTGAGCACATTACAAATCAGGCCCGCTGCATTGTCCTGAATCCGAAACGGCTCTCCGAGGAGCAACTTACGTGGTTTTTGTACGATCAGGATTACCTTCGCACGCACTATCACCCTGTACCGATTCTCCTGTTTTCAGAACCCATGACCCGCGAGCAGAATCGTGCGATTCCGATGCCGGAGTTCCCGATTCTGGTGATCGACCTGCACAAGCGCCTCGACCGGAACCGGAGCCATGCAGTAAAGCTGCTGCGGGAATCGTCGCTTCCGTGTTGGCAGAACCGGGATGCTATACGCAGCAATATGTTCAACGATGCCTGGTATCTGATCGACATTGAAACGACCGGGCTGGATGTCTGGAAAGACCGGATTATTGCAATCCGTTTTTCAAAAATGGCAAATTTCGAGGTGCATGGCGAAAGCACGATTTACATTCGTCAACCGGAGTCGCTGCCGGAGAATATTACCAAGCTGACCGGAATCACGGATGATATGCTGGAGCATGGTGTTTCTTTGGAGGAAGCCATCGAGGAGCTGGACGCTCTCCCGTGCAAGAGCATTCCGTTTGTCTTTACTGACGAGGACTATACGACAGGTTTTTTGAACGCAGCGTTCCTTCGCTGCGGCAAGGCACTTGACCGGCCGTATCTTGCAATCGACAAGCTGGCGAATATCCCGTTCGGCTATCTGATGCAACGCAGGGCACGGAACATTCCGTCGCTGGCCGACCCGGAATCGACCGAGAACCTGCTGTTTGATACTGAGCTTCAGGAGCTCTATGCGCTGACAAAGTGCACCTTTGATGCCCTGATGAACCGCTACGATGTCCGCTGCCCTGGGCAGTTCGACAAACTGTACGCAGCAGAGTTGAGTAACGTATAAAACCCTTTTGGAACAAAGGGCGCACTTCTATACAGGGTAAACCCTGTATGTGTGCTCATCTCCGGCCTAAGAGCCGCCGCAATGCGGCGGTTGGCCTCCGAAACACCTCGCTGCGGCTCAGCGTGCGAGGCGAACAGCCCGGACATCTGAATGTCCGGGCTGTTTTGCGTCACTTCGTTCCGTACAAGGGGCTGCACCCCTTGCGATGCCTGCGGCATCTATCCCAGCGCACTTTGCGAGTGGCGCAATTTGCTGACGCAAACAGCGCCACTCACAAAGTTTTGAATATGTTTCCATGACCGTTTACCGATTTTCGGTAGGCGGTCTTTTTTTATCCCATCTATCCTATCAAAAGGAGGTCATACACTATGGCAAAGCAGAAAACCATCTCTGAACTGAAAGCCGAGATCGTTGACAATGAGCGCCAGCTTGCCCAGCTCCGGCACAAACAGCAGCAGCTTGAAAATCGCATCACCTATTATGAAAAAGGCGACCGACGGAAGCGGGCGCACAGGCTGATCACCCGTGGCGCAGCTATTGAAAGCATTGCATCGCTGACAAAGGTTTTGACCGAAACCGAATTTTACGCCTTTGCGGAAAAAGCCCTCGCCTTGCCAGAGGTCAAGGGTTTGCTCATGGAGGCCGTCAACGAGCACAACAAAAATGAGTTTGGGGGTGATTGACCATCGCATTATTCCATTTTCACGTAACCCAGATCAAGCGCAGCGCCGGACAGTCTGCCGTGGCTGCTGCCGCCTATCGCTCCGGCGAAAAGCTGCACAGCGAGTATTACGGCGAGGACAGCGACTACACCCGCAAGGGCGGCGTGATCTGTTCGGAAATCCTGCTGCCGCCCCAAGCCCCGCCCTCTTTCTCTGACCGGGAAACACTCTGGAACGCCGTGGAGAAAGTTGAGCGCGGAAAGAAAGCCCAGCTTGCATACAGTTTTGACATTGCCTTGCAGAACGAGTTCTCCATGGAGGAGAACATCGGCCTTGCAAGGCAATTTTTGCTCCAAAACTTTGTGAACCGGGGCATGGCGGTGGACTTCGCCGTTCATTCCCCCGACAAGGAGGACGGCGGCATCCGGAATCCGCATTTTCATGTCATGTGTCCCATCCGTCCTATCGAGCCTGACGGAAAATGGGGCAACAAGCAGCGGCGGGAATATCTGTTGGACGAGCATGGCAACCGCATCCGTGACGAAGCAGGAAACTATGTATTCAATGCTGTACCGACTACCGATTGGGGCACTCCCGACACCTTAGAGCATTGGCGGCAAGCATGGGCTGATCTGTGCAATCAGAAATTTGCGGAAAAGGAATTGGATTGCCGCATCGACCACCGCAGCTTTGAGCGTCAGGGTGTAGAGCAGATCCCCACCCAGCATGAGGGACCAACCGTCCGGGCGATGGAAGCCAAGGGCATCCGCACCGACAAGGGCGATCTCAACCGCTGGATCAGAAAAACCAACGCTATGCTCCGGGAGGCAAAACAGAAAATCGCCGCCCTGATCGACTGGCTCAAAGCTGTCAAAACCGAGCTGTCCAGGCCCAAGCCGCCTACGCTGGTGGAGCTGCTGTCCGCCTACTATGACAACCGCAATAAGGGCGCATACAGCAGCAAGGCCAGGATCGCCAACCTGAAAAAGCTGTCCGAGGCGGTCAGCTATTTGGAAGCCAAACGCCTCTACACCGCTGACGATCTAGACGCAGCTCTGCATACCATGCAGGGCAAAATTGACACGCTGAAAAAGTCCGCATCCGGGAAACAGGCCCGCATCAAAGAGCTGGATGAGCTGCTTCGCATGGCGGATTACTACAAGGCCGGAAAACCTGTTGCGGACAAGCTGAAAACCATCCGCTTTGAGAAATCCCGTCAGAAGTACAAGGCCGAACATGACGATACGCTTCGCCTGTTCTACATGGCTGAGCGCAAGTTAAAAAGACAAGTGGTGGACGGTAAGCTGCCTGCTGCCGCATGGCGTGAGGAAAAGGCCCGTCTGGAAACAGAGTACAGGGATTTGCAGACGGAGCTTACACCGCTGTATGCGGACGTGAAAAAGCTCTGGGCCATCCATTACAACATCTATGAAGTGCAACATGAGCAGGAGCGCCAGAACGCCGCTGTGCGGCAGAAAAAGCGGGAAATCGAACACTAATTCTTACAGAAAATCAGGAGGTACTTATGGAAGAGAAATCGAAATTTGAACACCAACTCGACCCGGAGGGATATTATTTCTCCGAGCCGGAGTCTCTGCCGTCTGAAAGAACCGAGCGCAGATTCTTCTGGGGCGAGGACGGCCACATCCATGTGAAGAATCTATCCGCCTTCTGGATTCCCGAACTGACCGTCACTGAGGTCATCCACGGCACCACCTACGTTGTCACAGGCAGTTATGAGGGGACGGAGAATTTTGTCCGCAAGCTGGAACGCATCACATCCAAAAAGTTTGCAGAAAAGCTGGAGGATTCAGAATGACAAACACCCAGAATCTTGGTACAATAGAGCCAACCAATCCTGTACTGACAGTTGCTCCACCAAAGGAGGAATCAGAAATGTACGGAGCAACAGATAAAATGACCGCCCTTTATTGCCGATTGTCTCAGGAGGATGACCGGGCTGGCGAGTCCCTGTCCATTGAGAATCAAGAGTTACTATGTAGAGGGTGGTTTCTCCCACCTAATACATATGACTGCGGCTCATTTGTGGTGAATGGAACAGCAGTTGTAGGAAAGGAGACAAAAAACTTATAACCGCTGCAAATCAACACAAAAAGGAGCTGAACTTTATGAAATCTCTATTTGAGGAAATGGGCGACACTTACCGTCAGGAGGGTGATTATCTTATCCCGAACCTTGCGCTGCCGGACGAACCAGAATACCAGATCGGCAAGTACGGGCGTATGCGCCGCAACTATCTGAAAGAACATCGTCCGGTTCTCTATGCAAGCCTGCTCACAAGCGGAACGCTGCATCGGCACCTTGCCGAGATCGACCAAGCCTGCAACGAGCGTATGGCAATCATCGTTTCCGATATGGCAAGGCAGGAAGATGTGACCGAAGCGCTCAAAGCCGCCGACCAAATGGAATGGGTGCGCCGCATGAACAGCATCCGCAGCCGTGCTGAGGAAATTGTTCTGACTGAACTTGTATATAACTGATGAACGCCCGTTATTGGCTGCATGGCCGATAACGGGCGTTCTCTTATTCTTTGGGCAATACGAACCTATATTTGCCCTTGCCTTGACCGGCAACAGGTTCTATTAGTCCTGCGCTTTTGAGCTTATCTATCAATGCACCTGCCGGTGAGGAGGTTACACCCGCGAGATTCATAATATCCGCTCGTGCAAATGCAGCGTCAAAACCAAATTTATGATACAGCTTTAGCATTGTTTCCTTGGTGCTTGCTTTCGCTTTCAGCCCTAAAAGGAATGTTTCAAACAGCTGGTTTTTCTCAGAAACAACTGCTTTCTGCTCATCAAACAACTGGTTTTCATCCGAAATACTCGTTTTATCAATGGATTGCCCATAATTCAGGTTGTACAGCGTCACTTGGAATGAGGTAACATCCGAGTAGAATTTAGGCTCCAACTCAGCACGGTAGTTGTGGGCGGCATGATAGGATTCCGTGATCTTCTTAAAACCACTGCCCTGCCGCTCCATATAGCCCAATCTGCCGAAAATATCTGCAAGGACGGGATTGCGTCGTGTGGAGGAAATGCTGGACAGGTCTCGTTCCTGTATTCGCGTACCGTCGGGCATACCACCGGGAGAATAAATGGTAAGGCGGTCATCGTAAATATCAATGTGTACCTCGCTGCCCAATATCAGATAGTCGCGGTGGATCAGCGCATTGACAAGCGCCTCAAAAACGCTTCGTTCGCAGTAGTCGGGCATCTCAACACGAGAATCGGCAGTTTTCTTCCAGCGCGTTTTCATATTCCGCTTGACAAAGCTGACACCCTCATTGAGCAGGATGATCAGGCTACCGGAGAATTCTGCGCTGTCAAGTGCATCCACCATGCCGCCGCTTTTATCAAGGCCGTTCCAGCGTGTGCAGAACAGGCGGGAATGCCGGATGGGAGAATCATCTGCAAGCAAAGCGCCCGCATTGGTCAGCTTGCCGTGTTCGTCCCGCATATCGAAGGAATCGAACAGCTTTTCTTCCATGCTGTTGCCCGTCCAAGCCTTATACCGTTCGCGCAGCTTGGAAAAAGCGTAATCCTTGAAATCATACTCGGAAACCAGTTCGTCATAAGTGCGGTGCATTCCCTTGAGAATCAGTTGGTTCAGCGCATAGGACGGGGCGATCACGCTTTCATTGCCGATGCGGATATACGCCTCCATAATGCCGTCCGCTTTGTAGTAATACGGTGTGGAGCGCCCTGCTGACACAGACAGCACAAGAATGTCCTTGCCGTCCTCCCGCTCCGGTGCGAGGACAAAACTCGGATAAGGCGTGATACGCTCTTTGATCAACCGGCTGATTGCCTCTGCATCGGTCTGTGCATCGTCTAAGCCGACAGCATTTCTGTCATTATCAATACCAAAAAACAGCGTACCGCCAATTCCGTTTGCAAACGCACTGACGCTTTTGAGCCAGCTTTTCGGCTTCTTTACCTCCAGCGCGACCTTGAAATCACATTCGGTCGCTTCTGCGATCCAGCGGTCAATCATCATTCTCACCGTCCTGTCCCTTATTTTTTTCTCTGCTCTTATAGACATTATACTGATTCTTGCACCGGACGCTGCAAAACGCGGAGTTGGCCCGGCTGCCGAGGAATACCTTCTGGCAGTGCTTGCACAGCCGCAGGGGTTTTACATCGTCCACCAGCATGAAGCTGAACATCATCTGGATGCCCAGCAGCAGCGAATGAAAGTCCCAATAGATAGTCGGCTTATCCAGTAGTTCAATATGATAGGTAGGCGCAATGCCGCCGAAGGCAGCCATGGCCTTGCGGTAGAGATTTCTCGTATCCTCGTCAATGCTGTCGTAGTCGTTGTAGTACAAAATGGATGTGGTCAGCGTGAACGCCCAGTCCTTGAACTGTTGCGCTACCCAAGCGTATGGCTCGGCATATTCCCGCTGGAAACTCATGTTCTTCGCCATCGGCTCATCCATGAAGGTCATGGTCAGGGCAATCATCATATTATCCCCGGAGACATTCCAGTTGGATTCCACGCCCCGCTTTACCACATCCAGCTTGTCAAAGGGGTAGAACAAAGCAAGGTAGTCCTCTGTCTCCATACTTTCTTCCTTGATGAAGTGGTTCTTCGGCAGATAAACCGCTTCATAATCCATGAAGGACGGCGTGGTGGGCAAAGCCGTCATCAGACCCAACAGACCGTAATGGGTCACAAAGGCCAAAATTGCCTTTTCCACCTCGTCCTCCGGACTGCGGTTCATCATCAGCATCCCCACATTCAGCGCCTCCAGCACCATCTCGGAGGACTCCTTCAGCGGGTTATAGATGTCGGGCTTTGCCGTCTTTTCCGGTGTGATATAGCGTTTTCCGTCCCTGCCGGTCTTGATCTCATAGCGGTCATACCGCACCCAATGGGAACGGGACTGCGCAAACAGATTGTTCATGACGCTGTTCCTCTCAATTCGTAATCCATCTATATATTAACCATATTACTATTGTATCAACCGTCCTTGGCATCGTCAAGGGCGGCTTTCTTTTTTCTCGGTTTCGTTTTGTTCTCCCGGCGGATCACGGCATCCTTGCCCATGGTTTGCAGCAACGCTTCATATTTCTCCATGAATTCGCGCTCCCGCAGGGTAATGCTGTAGTCCTTTTCCAGCTTTTCGCTCAGATGCTCATACATATGCCTTTGCAGCTTTTTCTGAATGGTCATCCGCAGCTTTCGGATGTTCCGGTCGGACTGTTCGCGGATGGCGGCAAGCCGTGTGGTGCTGTATTCCTTAACGAACAGGTAATACAGCACCTCCTTCTGTTCATCGCTGAGGGTGAAGAAGAGCTTGGAGAGAAACCGGTTTGCTGTCAGCTCGTGCAGCTCGTAGGGACAGGAGAAGATGATGTCAAGAAAATTTCCCTGACAGAGCTGACGGAACCTCGGCAGATTCATCCGGAGGGGAGCAATCTTCGGATCGGGCACTGCCTGAAACTCCAAAGGAACATCCCCGCGCAGGTTTTCGTGGTCACACTCCCGGCGCTCCCGGTTCCTGTCCAGCTTGTTCCACTCGTCTACTATAACCAGAAAATCCGATTCCGTCCGGGCAGCTTCCTCCAGCCGCCGCAGAGCCTCGGCGCGAATTTCCCGCTTGAGCCGTTTTTCGCTGGTGGGCGCGGCTTCTTCCTCCTCGTCCTCCAGCTCGGCATCATAGTCTCTGGGATGCTCGTCCTGCTCCAGCTCGCTTTCCAGCTCCAGCGTGCGTTCCTTTGCAAGCGCTTCTTCCAGCGTCTCGTTCACCGGCGTTCCGTCAGACGAATCCTCCCAATCGGCAAAGCCGTCCGCATCCATTTCAAGGTCGGCTTCCTCTATTTGTTCTTCGGTATCTTCTTCCTCATCGGAAAAATCATCATCCCACAGCAGTTCATCCTCCCATGGTTCCACGACAGCTTCACCCCCCCCGAAAAAATATTTTTCTTTTTTTCAAAAACAGTTCCGATTTACACCCCGTATTTCTCCTGTTAGTAGAGGAAGTAATCTTAGCACAAGTTACACAGATTACTTATGAGGCGGTTTGCAGAGAAAAGGAGGATATGGAGCATGGAGAAGCAGCCGAAAGACACGGTTGGATTACAGCCAACGGAACCAAACACATTATATCAAAAACCAACAAATCACGCAAGGAGGATGCCTATGGAGCAGAACAAAAGAGAGCAGTTTATCATTCGCCGGATTGGCGGAACCACCTACAAGGTCAGAGTCGTGTTCAACGAAAGCGGCGGCGAGACCATGGAGGATAAAATTTTACGGATTGTACGCAATGATATGGTTACAAACGACGGAACCTATGGTATAATGGAGGCACCACAAATGAGCCGACAGTCTGAAAGGAGCGCATCATGAGCGTGAAACAGACTGAAAGCAAAATTACCGCTCTCTATGAGCGGCTGTCCCGTGACGATGACAATGCCGGGGATAGTAACTCCATCGTGAATCAGAAAAAATACCTCGAAAGCTATGCCCAGCAGAGAGGCTACACCAACTGTCGGCACTATACGGACGACGGATGAAGCGGCGGCAATTTTGAGCGGCCTGCATGGAAGCAGCTCATCGCGGATATTGAGGCGGGCAAGGTTGCCCATGTGATTGTCAAGGATATGAGCCGGGCGGGGCGTGACTATCTGCAAACCGGATTTTACACGGAGGTATTCTTCCGGCAGCACGGCGTCCACTTTGTTGCCATCGCCAACAGCGTGGACAGTGATGACCAGAACAGCAATGAATTTGCCCCCTTCCTCAACATCATGAACAAATGGTATCTGCGCGACCTGAGCCGCAAGCAGAAAACCGCCATCCGCATCAAGGGCGAGTCCGGCAAGCCCACCACCAACTGTGCCATTTACGGTTACAAGAAAGACCCGGAAAACAAATACCATTGGCTGATTGACGAGGAAGCTGCCGCCGTGGTGCGGCGCATTTTCCGATTGACCATCGAGGGCAAAGGACCCTACGATATTGCCCGTATTCTCTTTGAGGATAAGGTGGAGACGCCTGCTGTGTACTTCGGTAAGCAGGGCAAGGGCATCTGGAAAAGCAAAGAGGAATTTTCTAATCCCTATAACTGGAGCGGCTATGTCGTGGGGCAGATCCTCTCCAAGCCGGAGTACATGGGGCACACGGTGAATTTCCGCTCCCACAAGCAGTCCTACAAGGATAAAAACGCCGTGATGAATCCCAGGGAGGACTGGCTGATCTTTGAGGATACCCATGAGGCCATTGTGGACAGGGAAACATGGGAGCTTGCACAAAAGCTCCGCAAGACGCCCAAGCGCATCGACACGTTGGGTGAGGCAAATCCGCTGACCGGTCTTTTGTACTGCGCCGATTGTGGATCCAAAATGTATAATCAACGGTCAAGGGGGACAGAAAGTAAGCCGTATCCCTATGATGTGTTTGAATGCTCCACTTACAAATTGGCGGGTCAAAAACGGTCTGCCGCTTGCTGTGGACATCATATTAGTACCAAGGCCCTGCGCACCCTGATTCTGGATACCATCCGCACGGTCAGCACCTTTGCAATTTCCAATCAGGAGGCGTTCATGGAAAAGGTGCGCTCTGCCTCCCAGTTCCGGCAGGCAGAAGCGGCCAAGGACGCCAGACGAAAGCTGAATAAGGACAAAAAGCGCATTGCCGAGTTGGACGCCATCATCAAAAAGCTCTATGAATCCTTTGCTGTCGGACGCATTACCGATGAACGCTTTGACAGTTTGCTGGCAGATTACGAAGCCGAGCAAAAAACGCTACAAGCCTCTGTCGCAGATGCAGAAGAAAAGCTGTCCGCTTTCGCAGAGGACACCGCCCGCGTGGAGCAGTTTCTGGAGCTGGCAAAGAAGTACACCGATTTTTCCGAGCTGACCACGCCCATGATCAATGAGTTTATTGAGAAAATCATCGTCCATGCCCCGGAGCGCATTGACGGCGACCGGGTGCAGGAGGTAGAAATTCACCTTCGCTTTATCGGGCAGTTTGAGCTTCCCGCGCCGGAGCTGACCGAGGAAGAAATCAAGCGGCAGGAGCAGCTCAAGCGACATCGCATTAAAAGCCGGGAACGGTATCAGAAAATCAAGGCTGGTGAACACGCTGTCGGTCGGCCTTTCATGCTGACCTGCAAGTGCTGCGGGCAGGAATTTGCCTCCAAGCGGACAAATACCCTGTTTTGCGGCCCCAACTGCCGGGCAAAATTCTACCGGCAGGAGGCGGCAGAAAGCCGCAGCCGGGCGTGTACCTGCGAAAACTGCGGCAAGGTGTTCCCCACGACAAGGGCCAACGTGAAATATTGCAGCGACGATTGCAGGTACGAGGGTCATCTCAAGGGGCAGCGAGTGCGAAATGCCGCCCGGAGAGGCAAGGACACTACCCCGGCCGTGCCGGAGAAAGAAACGAAAACAGCATAAGAAAAGACGCAGACGGCGGCTTGCCCCAGATGGGCAGGCCGCCGTCTTTGCGCAGAAATGGAGGTATCATGCGTATTTTTGAAATCGTAAAAGAGAATGTCAATCTGCGGGAAGCGGCAGAGCTGTACGGAATCGATGTGAACCGATACAGCAAAGCCCTCTGCCCCTTTCACAACGACCGGCACCCCAGCCTGTATGTGGCCGATGACCATTATTATTGCTTCGCCTGCGGGGAGCACGGGGATGTGATCGACTTTGTAGGCAGGCTGTTTCAGCTTTCGCCCTATGATGCGGCGCGGAAGTTGATGGCAGATTTTCATCTCAGCCCGGACAAGCCACCCAGCGCAGCAGCGCTCCACGCAAAGCGCATCCGAACAGAAGCACAGCGGCTCATGGAAAACGAGCGGCTGTGCTTTTCTGTTCTGTCGGATTATGCCCATGTACTGCGGGACTGGAAGGTGCGGTATGCGCCGCAGTCACCTGGCACGCCTGTTCACGCGCGGTTCGTGGAAGCCTGTCACAAGCTCGATGAAACGGAATATTATCTGGACATTCTGTGCGCCGGGGATTCCCATGAACGCACCGAAGTCATTCAGCATCAGATGGAGGACGGCAAACTGGACAGGCTGAGAAAAAGATTAGAGGAAATTCATAAGGAGGACGAAAATGACAACGACACCGCAGGCGTGGCCTGACTGGTACGACGGCAGGCACATCAATGAGGTGCTGTTCTGCCAGCAGTTTTTGGACAAGCATCCCATGAAATGTGTGCGCGGGCGGCTGTTCACCGTGGATGGTCTCATTGAGGACGAGGGGCAAATCGGCAATCTCATTCTGGAGGAAATCTCCGGTGTGCTGACCTCTAACTTATCCAAGACGGTTACAAACCTGCTCGCCAGCATCAAGCTGCAAGCGTATTCGCCGCCGCTGCCCATTGAGACGGACCGCATCCACGTTTCCAACGGAACGTATTTCATGGACGGCAGTTTTATCACCGACAAGAGCTACTGCAACAACCGCCTGACCGTCGCCTACAACCCTGACGCGCCCACGCCGAAACGCTGGCTGCAATTCCTGTCCGAGCTGCTGCAACCGGAGGACATTCCCACCTTGCAGGAATTTCTCGGCTACTGTCTGCTGCCAACCACCAAGGGACAGAAAATGCTCATGCTGATCGGCAAGGGCGGCGAGGGCAAAAGTCGCATCGGTCTTGTCATGTGCTCGCTGCTGGGCGACAGCATGAATACCACCAGTATCCAGAAGGTGGAGAGCAACCGGTTCAGCCGTGCGGACTTGGAAAACAAGCTCCTGATGGTGGACGATGATATGGACATGAGCGCCCTGCCCAAAACCAATTATATCAAATCCATCGTCACATCTGAGTGCAAAATGGACATGGAGCGCAAGGGCGTTCAGAGCTATCAGAGCCAGCTTTATGTTCGCTTCCTCTGCTTTGGCAACGGTGCGCTGACCGCCCTGCACGACAAGTCCGACGGCTTCTTTCGCCGCCAGATCGTGCTGACCACCAAAGACCGGCCTGCAGGCAGAGTGGACGATCCGTTTCTGGTGGACAAACTGCTGCGGGAAAAGGAGGGTATCTTTCTCTGGTGTCTGGAGGGGCTGCACCGGCTGATCGGGAACAATTATCAGTTCAGCATTTCGGGTAAGGCAAGAGAGAACATGGAGACGGTCAAGCGCAGCAGCAACAATGTGATCGAGTTTCTGCAATCCGAGGGCTATATCCGCTTTCGGGCAGACGGCGAAGCCAGCTCCAAGGCGATCTATGAAGCCTATACCCGTTGGTGCGACGACAACGCGCAGAAGCCCATGTCTGCCAACCGGGTCAGCTCTGAGCTTGCACAAAATGAGCTGCTTTACAACGTAGAGGCCACCAACAATGTCCACGTCGGCGGTAAGCGGGTGCGGGGCTTTGTGGGCATTGAGGTGGTCAATCCGCCGCCGTATTGAAAATGAGAAACGGACTTCAAAACAGCCGTACACGCCGTACACTCTGTACGGCTGTTTTTGATTCCATTCTCGAAAACCGTTTTTGCTTGTGCGCACCGTGAAGCATTTCACGGTAGAGTGTAAAACCTGCCGTCGAATCGGCGGCTGGCACGCAAAACCGGCGTACAGAAGCGTACACAAAGAGACTTTGCCGTACCAAGCCGTACACCGGCGGCTCAATTTTGCAGCCCCAAAAACAATCCTTGTGAAACCCGTGAAGATTTTCGCCGCAGGTCGAACGCACTATATCGTCCGGTGATTTACCGAAGCGTGAAGCCGCTGCACCTGACGGCGGCATATTCTGCCGTTCCGTATGTTCTCACACAGAACGATGAAGCCGATAGGGCGCAGTTGTGAACAGGGCATCACGGACGGAAATTTGAGCGGATTTGCGGCATGGCAGATTTTTCACTGCAAAGCGCACACAGTTCACTTACTCAAAAACCAATATCACGAAAAATGGAGGTAAAAAGTTGATGAAATCCAATCTGAGAAATGAGATCAAGTCGTACATCGTCCGTCAGGGCATGACCATGCAGGAGGTGGTCGATCTGCTGCGGAATGAACACGGCTGGTCTGACAGTGTTTCCAACCTTTCAAACAAGCTCCAGCGGGAGTCCCTGCGCTATGTCGAGGCTGTCCAGCTTGCCGATGTGCTGGGTTACGAGATCGTCTGGCAGAAACGAAGATAAGGAGGATTTTTCACATGACAGATACGGAAAAGAAGTTGTTGCAGGCACAGCACCGACTGGAGGAAGCACAGGCGCGGGATCGTGTCAAAGAACGAAAAATGCGAACGCGCAGGCTCATTCAGGAGGGTGCGATTCTGGAAAAGGTGCTGCCGGAAGTGCGGACGATGGAGCTGCCTGCGCTGGAGGATTACCTGATGCAGAAGCTGCCGCAGCACGATTGAATTCCGCTGGGAGGTCTCCGGGAAACTGGGGGCCTCCCTCTTTTTTCTCCCGTAAGGGCGCACTTACTCACCACCTGTAAAACAGGCGGTGGTATTCCTGCGGCATCGTGCGCTCTCCGAGGGGGATTGCGGCTGCTGCGGCAGCCTCCAGACAATGCCACAGCACCTGCGGGCGCTGCTGTCATCGTCTGCGCAGACGGCAATTCCCTGCGATGAACGCAGTGAATCAGGGGTAGATATTCTCTACCCCTGTTGCCGCCTGCCTGCGCAAACCTGCCACCGGCAGCTTTGCCGCAGAGATGGACGGGCGTTCTGCCCGTCCATTTTCTCTTTTGCGAAAGAGAAACAGAAAAAGAACGAACGAGGTGAACGAGATATGGCGATTTATCATCTGGAAGCAAAGGTGGTCAGCCGGGGCGCAGGACGCTCCGCCGTGGCTGCTTCTGCTTATTTGAGCTGCTCCCGCCTGTATAACGATTATGACGGGATTCAGCACGACTACACGAAAAAACAAGGACTTGTCTGGCAGCAGGTGTTTCTGCCGGAATATGCCCCACAGGAATGGCAGGACAGAGAAAAGCTCTGGAACGCCGTGGAGGAAGTAGAGACAGCAAAAGACAGTAGGCTTGCCCGTGAGTTCGTCGTGGCGCTGCCCATAGAGCTGAGTCGGGAACAGCAAATCGAGCTGCTGCAAGACTTTATCCGGGAGCAGTTTGTGTCCGATGGAATGTGCGCCGATGCTGCCATCCACGACACGGACGGCCACAATCCCCATGCCCACATTCTGCTGACGGTGCGCCCGCTGGATGAGCAGGGCAAGTGGCAGTACAAAACCGAGAAGGAATACCTCTGCATGAGAAACGGCGAGGAACGAGGTTTTACCGCCGCCGAATTCAAGTCGGCGCAGAACGATGGCTGGGAGAAGCAATATCCCTACAAGGTCGGCAAAAAGAAGGTGTACATGACACCATCTGCTGCTGAGGCGCAGGAGCTTATCCGTGCAGACAAGCATCCCAAAAGCACCCGCTACGGCCGTCAGAACCCCATCTCCGAACGCTGGAACAGCGAGGAACAGCTTGTATCATGGCGGGTGGCATGGGCTGACGTGACCAACCGTTATCTGGAAAGTGCTGGACGGGAAGAACGCATTGACCATCGCAGCAACGCTGCACGGGGGCTGGATGAGATCCCCACCATCCATGAGGGCGTGACAGCGCAGGCATTAGAGCGCAAAGGAATCGTCTCTGACCGCTGCGAGATTAACCAGCAAATCAAGGCCGACAATGCGCTGCTGCGGGAGCTGAAAGCTGAAATCAAAAAGCTGGCCGCACTGGTCGCCCGTACCGTACCGGCCATTGCGGAGGGACTGGAGAAGCTGCGCAGTCATGTGTTGATCTTCTGCTATCATCTCTCTCACATTCGCAGCGGAAAGGCGCATATTCAAAAATCCCTTGCCGTATGGAAGCCGGAGCTGGAGCATTACACCGGTCTGGTGCAGCAAATCAAGGAAAAGAGCAAGGAACGCAAAGCGCTGGTTGCTGAGAAAAAGGAATTGCCAATATACCATGTGAAACGCCACAAGGCGCTGGCTGTCCACATTGCAGAGTTGACGGAAGATTTAGAGGAATTGCGTTCCGAAAAGGCACTCCTTTTGCAAAAATTTGAGTATGCGGAGGAGGCAGGCACAGAGGCGTTCCGCAAGGATATTGCCACTATGGAAGCTGGCCTGAAAAAACTGGAGGCGCAGGAGCAAAAATACTCTGCCGAGTTGGATAAGGCTTTGGATGAATACGCTGAACTGAAAACGCAAGCTGCGGATTTTGATCCAATAGAACTGTATGAGGCACGGCAGGCCATCTGCGAAGAATCAGAACACTCCGCCATTGGCCGAATAAAATCCGCCTACGGTGAAAAATACAACCTGATGAGGATGCTTGATAGCAAGCTTGATGTTGCGGAGCTTTTGAACGAAGAATCAGATTTGCAAGCTGTCCGAGAGCGCAGACGGCAACAAAAAGAACACCAGGAGCAACCACCAAAGCAAAAGAAAAACAAACATCACGAGCAGGAACGGTAATTGCCGTTCCTGCTCTTTTTTTGGAGCCTTTAGGCATGGAAATAAACCCCCGGTTCTACCGGGGAAAGAAAAATAGCTTTAGCATGAGTAAAACCTCCTATTGCGGTATACTGGTAAAGGTTTGGCGACCGCATTACCAGAGCAATAGGAGGTTTTATGCAGATAAAGAAAGACGAAAGAAACGAGATAAAAAGCACATCACATTCAAGATACCGTTGCCAGTATCACATCGTATTTGCACCGAAGTATCGAAGAAAAGAGATTTATGGGCAGTTGAAAAAGGACATAGGCGAAATACTGCGGACATTGTGCAAGCAAAAGAATGTGGAAATACTGGAGGCAGAGGCGTGTGTAGATCACATACATACGTTGGTGAGTATTCCGCCGTATTTAAGTGTAGCACAGTTCATGGGATTTCTCAAGGGAAAGAGCAGGATGACTGGCTGTTTTATGCAAATACGTCAGATGGCGATCCTATAAGTTGTTATCAAGGGACTAACTTATTTTCTGAGGAGGACTTGAAGAATATAGTTCAAAACTGCATAAACCAGAGAGATTTTCTTGAAGTGCAAGGGAAAGAGTTTGCTATATTTATTGCACCAAATAAGGAACGAGTATATTCGGAATATATGCAGGACAAGTATGGAGAGCCTGCAGAAAATTATCGAGCCTTGCAGGTTTATAATCCCTGTTGGAGGGAAATCTTTCTGGCCAGCGCCGGACACATATACTCTGTTGCGCCCCATGACCTCATGGCAAAAAGGCCGCTTGGAAAAGAACCATGAATTTATTCGCTATATTCTCCCCAAAGGGCGTCCCTTCACGACATTGACCAAGGTTCAAGTCATAACTATGATGAACCATATCAACAGCACAGCAAGGGCCAGTCTCAATGGCCGGACATCATTGCTACTTCCAGACGCTCTGTTAAAATGGTCCGGCGCTGCTGCTATCCCTCATGATGAAGTGCTCTTAAAGCCAAGGCTGTTAAAAATGCCCCAGCCCTGATATCCATAGGGCAAGTGGTTCTCAGTTTATTCAGTTTATGATGTAGAACTTTCTGAATTCACTTATCCCCGGCGGGCATAATACCAGCTTTGCTTGGCGAGCGGAAGTTACTCTTGCACAGTTTCTCCCTCTCGTCTGCGGTAGCATACCCATTTTGCTTTTTTCATCATAGGGAACCGCCTTTATTGTAGGGTATTCTGCACTGCATTTCAACCGTGTAACCGTTGATGCTGGCGTTTCCTTTTGCATAACCTGCATTTACTCCTGCCGGATTTTACTTCCTCATTCAACCCTAAATGCAAATCTGACTTTCAGTCGGGAAAAAATTCTACTGCTCGAATTCGGATTCATCGAGCGGCTTACGCTATGATGCTTGCTGGTAGTGAATGAATGGACGCCTTTACATTGCTTTGTGATGGTTGTATAATATAGACAGAAAATAAGCCTGAAATATTTGCGCGGTTTGGCAATAAATCAACTTTATTTTTTATTTTTATCTATAAAAATGCATTCTTAGGAGGGGCAGCTATGTGGTTTATTCACTTATCCGACCTGCATATCGGAAAGCGGGTCAACGAGGTATCCATGCTGGAGGAGCAGGAGTATATCTTGCGGCAGATCTTACAGATCATTGACACTGAAAAGGCGGATGCGGTATTGATTGCCGGGGATGTCTACGACAAGAGCATACCACCTGCAGAGGCGGTGACTCTTTTTGATAACTTCCTGTGTCGGTTGGCAAAAAGAAATTTGCCGGTTTTTATCATCAGCGGCAACCATGACAGCCCGGAGCGGCTGGCCTTCGGCAACCGACTTATGGAGCACAGCGGCATCCATATCTCGCCCGTGTACAGCGGAATGATAGAGCCCGTTACGCTCACGGATGAACATGGTGCGGTGAACTTTTGGCTGCTGCCGTTTGTGAAACCGGCTCATGTGAAGCGCTTTTATCCCGACGAGGGCATCGAGAGCTATACCGATGCCCTCCGTTCGGTGATACAGCACATGGATATGGATCAAGGAACTCGGAATGTGCTGCTGACGCACCAGTTTGTCACCGGCGCGACTACATGCGAGTCGGAGGAGATTTCCGTAGGCGGCACGGACAATGTGGATGCAGAGGTGTTCGAGGGCTTTGACTATGTGGCGCTGGGGCACCTACATGGGCCGCAGAATATCGGCTCCAACCGGATGCGCTATTGCGGCACTCCGCTGAAATATTCATTTTCGGAATGTGGACACCACAAAAGCGTTACCGTGGTGGAGCTGGGGAAAAAGGGGGAGTTGGAGCTGCGCCTGTGTCCGCTGCAGCCCAGGCATGATATGCGGCAGATTCGAGGGACATTTGCGGAATTGACGGACAAGGCCCATTACAGCGGAACGGCGACGGACGATTATCTGCAAATTATTCTCACAGATGAAGAGGATGTACCAGAGGCGGTGGGGCGGCTGCGGACCATCTATCCCAATTTGATGAAACTTAGCTATGACAATACCCGTACCCGCACAAACCAGGTATTGGACAAGGCGGAAGGCGTACATCAAAAATCACCACTGGAATTATTTGCGGAACTGTATGTCAAGCAAAATAACCAGCCCATGAGTGATGAACAATGTGCCTTTATGCAGGAGCTTATCGAAGCAATCGAGGAGGGTGTGGAATGAGACCTTTGAAGTTGACAATAGCGGGATTCGGCCCTTACGCAGGCATCCAGGAGCTGGATTTTGAAAAGTTAGGCAGCAGCGGGCTTTATTTGATCACCGGCGATACCGGAGCGGGGAAGACGACGATCTTTGATGCCATCACATTTGCGCTGTTCGGCGAGGCCAGCGGAGACAACCGCGACCCGTCTATGCTGCGGTCAAAGTATGCCAAGGGCGATGCCCCAACTTATGTGGAACTTACCTTTTCCTATGATGGAAAAAGCTATTCTGTGCGGCGCAGTCCCAAATATGAACGCCTCAAGTCCCGCGGAACCGGAACCACAACACAGATAGCTGATGCGAAGCTGACTTATCCTGATGGCCGCATGCTCACGAAGCAGGGAGAGGTGGATGCGGCGATACGCGACATCATTGGCCTGACACGGGAGCAGTTTTCTCAAATTTCCATGATCTCCCAGGGCGATTTCCGCAAGCTGTTGCAGGCAAACACCAAGGAGCGGCAAGAAATATTCCGGGATATATTTAAGACTGACCTCTATGTGCAGCTGCAAAACCTGCTAAAAGAAAAGACCGGAGAAATCAAGAAACAGCGTGAACAAGCAAATCTAAGCATTCAGCAGTTTGCCAATGGGGTGACTTGCGAGGAAGATGTTGCTTGCGCTCTTGATGTACAGAAAGCCAAAAACGGAGAGATGCCTGTAACAGAAGTCGTGGAGCTGCTTCAATTGCTCCTGGCACAAGATCAGCAAGCGGAGCTTGCGCTTGAAACGGCGATTACTGACACGGAGAAAAAACTGGAGCAGATCACAGCACTGCTGACGCAGGCGGAGGCGTATAAGGCCGCCGAATTGGCGCTGGCAGAGCGCACAGCCAAAGAGACTGCGCTGACGGCGGAGCTTGCGGCAGCGGAAACTGCACTGAATGCAGCGCAGGCAAATATGTCTGCGCAGGAAAAACTTCAAAGTAGAATTGCGGAAATAGGTGTGCTACTGCAATCCTACGATGAGTTGGAAGAGCACCTGGCTGCTCTTTCGTCTGCCCGGAAAGATTTGACAAATGCACAGGCGGCGAAAGAGAAGGCTGCAAAAGACAAGGAGAGCTTGACCGCTGAAATTACAGCACTGAGAGCAGAACAAAAGGAACTCATTGATATAGACGCCGAAATGGAAAAGCTGGCCGCACGGAGACGGCAGCAAGCGGACCGAAAAAAACAATTTGCAGACTTTCTTTCCGGCATGGAGGAGCTTACCCGTGAGCGGGAAAAATGGCACAAAAAGCAAAAAGACTATCTAAAAGCGGAAGAATCGGCCGCTCAATCGTGGCAAGAATATGAGGCCAAGAACCGCGCGTTTCTACGGGAGCAGGCGGGTATCATAGCAAGCACATTAACGGACGAATCGCCGTGCCCGGTCTGCGGCTCTATAGAGCATCCGCTGCCAGCTGCCCTTGCGGTGGATGCGCCTACCGAAGCGGATGTGAAAGAGGCTAAAGAAAAATATGACAAAGCGCAGGAGAAAATGAATAAAGCCAGCGGCAAAGCGCAGGAGCTGAAAGGCGCTGTTGATACAACGGAGGAGATACTTGCCAAAGAGATTGATAGTCTGATCCCGGGAATTGCACTGGAAGATAGTGTGAAGGCAGCGGAAGAGCAAGTGAACTTCCTTGCTGCGCAGATTGAAAAAATGGATGCGCAAATCACGGAACTCGAAGAAAGAAGGGAGAGAAAGAACGAGCTGGATACCGTGCTTCCGAAAAAGGAACAGCAATTGTCGGAGACGGAAAAAACGCTTGCATCGGTAACAGCGGAAATTGCAGCTTTGGAAGAAAAAGTTAATAGCAGTGAGGTTCGGATAAATGCGCTCCGGGGCAAGCTTGCTTTTCCGGATAAGGCTGCCGCCGAGGCAGAGATCAACGTTCGGCAGGCAGAGCTGAATAAGCTTGTCGAAGACTTGAAAACGGCGGAAACGGCGTATAACAAGTGCAAGGAGAGCTTAGCCGGTGTTCGCGGCACTATTGACCAGCTGCGCAAGCAGTTGGAAGACGGCGCAGATATAGACGCCGATCGGTTACAAAAGGAAAAGGACGAACATACCGCACAGAAATCTGCCAACACAGCAAAGCAAAAGGCCGTCCATGCCCGTATTTCTTCCAACCAAAACGCGTTGGATGGTATTTCTCGCAAAGCGGCGGAGATGGAGAAATTGGATAACAAATATGCGTGGATGAAAGCCCTCTCCGACACGGCTAACGGCACCGTATATGGTAAGGACAAGATGATGCTGGAGACATACATTCAGGCTACTTATTTTGAACGCATTCTGGCGCGCGCCAATATCAGACTGCAAAAGATGTCCGGCGGGCAGTATGACCTAAAACGCCGGGTGGAGGCAGACAACAAGAAGAGCCAAAGCGGCTTGGAGCTGGACATCATAGACCATATCAACGCTACCGAGCGCAGCGTCAATACACTCTCCGGTGGTGAGGCATTCCTTGCTTCTCTGGCGCTGGCGCTGGGGCTGTCCGATGAGGTACAGATGTCCACGGGTATCCGGCTGGACACTCTCTTTGTAGACGAGGGCTTCGGCTCCCTGGACTCCGACGCATTGGGCAAGGCCTATAGCACCCTGGCGGGCTTAACAGAGGGAAACCGCTTGGTGGGAATCATCTCCCATGTGGCGGAGCTGAAGGAAAAGATCGACAAGCAGATCGTAGTCAAAAAAGAAAAGACCGGCGAGAGCCGGGCAGAGATCAGGATATAGGCGGCATAACAAACAGGTGACCCTACCAAAATTATCTTTAGCAGAGGATAATGCAGGCCAAAGTCCGTTTTATTGGACAGTGTGCGTTCTATAATAGAATTACAACCAAGGAGCTGTTTCACAGGGCGTGGACAAAATCGAGCTCAATTCATGGATAGAAAAAAGAGGTGGGAAAATGCGTAGAAAGTATTCTGTTATGCACTATGGCAAAGGAAAAAGCAGGATAACATTGCTGCTCGAGCGAAAGGTGTGGAAAAATGGGTTTGCCGGTTTGGTGCTATCCGATCGTTTGGAGGATAGCATTGTACTGGCCGTGGACAACCGGCGGCTGGATGAAAATTGCCTCCGCAGGATATATATCACCGCGCAGAAAGATGGGAGCAAGCCTGTCATCGTGCTGAGCACCGCTGCATTTGTTGGCTTGAAGCGTGGGTACGACATCAATAGATGTGCGCTATTGCACGAGGTCGGCCATTATTGTTGCGGACATCTTGTCAATCCTCCGCTTCTTGAAGAAGAAGTCGAGCGGAGAAGTAAGCTTGTAGCGCAGAATAAGGTGGCGGAAGAAGAATTGGCTGCGGATGCCTTTGCTGCCGAATATCTGGGCGCCGAATATGTGGCCTGGGCGTTGCAGGAGTGTATGGATCAATGGTTTGCGGAGCAACTATGCGAGGATGTTCCCGATGACGGGCAAGTTTTGAGAGAGTATCAAATGCGGATAAATCATCTTTCCCGGCAATTCGGTTTGGACGAAGAGGACGAGGAAGAGGACTGAGATTGACTTTTATTTAGAAAAGGGGTGGCCTATATGGACGGTTTTCACATTAGAAACGGTGTGCTGGAGGAGTACGACGGCGAAGCCACAGATGTTATCGTGCCGGAGGAGGTGCGGGAAATCGGAGAAGAGGCATTCTGGGGCATGGATGTGGAGCGTGTGCATCTGCCGGAAGGCCTTCGCAAGATACACAGCGACGCCTTTTACAACTGCCATCATTTGAAAGAGATCAACCTGCCGGACAGCATCAGATATATCGGGCGGGAGGCGTTCAGCCACACCGGGCTGGAGCATATTGTCCTGCCGCGGGGGCTTAAAAGCCTGTCGGAGGGACAATTCTCTTTCTCTCGCTTCCGGGAGATCACCATCCCCGAAGGGATAGAGCGCATCGGCGACAGTGCCTTTCGGGGCTGCCACCGGCTGGAGGTCGTGCATCTGCCCCGGAGCCTGAAGCACATTGGATTTGGCGCCTTTGAAGGTGCCTCGGCACTATGGCAGATCGACCTTCCGGAGGGAGTGTATGTCAGCGGGAGAGCCTTCGATTTCTGCAACGCTTTGGCGGATGAAAACGGCTTCATCGTGGTGGATGGGATGTTCTTTAAGAGCCCGGCCCTTTACCGCTCCCACGAGGTGACACTGCCGGAGGGCATACGGGTCATCAAGTACGGGAGTATTGACATTCGGCGGGATATGGACGGGGTCATGTGGGCTGACAATCAGATGGATTGGCTGAACGCCCTCTGGGAGAAGGCCGGCGGCATTATCCGCCTTCCGTCCACCGTGGAGGAGATCGAAACCGGAGCCTTTCTGGGGGATGTGGAGCACATCATCAGCGAGGCAAAGGCCCCCTTCGGCTGGTCCACCCTGGTCAGCTGCCGGGACCTGCAATCTCTCACCGTCCCCAAGGGGACGGTGGTGTCGGAGGATGTCTTTGGCAGTCGTAGGGAGGACCGCGAACTGCTTCAGAAGCTGAAGATCGTTTATACATAAAAATGGTCCGTATTTTACTATATAAATAAAATCCTATTGCTTTTAAGACAAAATGCTGTTATTATTTCATTACATTCCAATGTATAAAGCAGAAATTAAAACCTGCGAAGAGTACAGGAGATAAATTAAAGAAGGAGTGCAATGAATTATGGGAAAAAGATTAAAAGCAGTGAACGCCGTTCGATGTGGTTCTACCTTTAGCAATAGTTATCGGCCCATATGCCCCAATTGCGGGCAGGCGAGCCAAAACACCATAACGGTCTTTGGAGAGATGGGGCCGCAGCAGCTTTTTTGCTGGGGTTGCAGCAACCGCTACGAAGTGAGCTTTACTTACGAGGAGGCCACACCCCAACTGCCCTCGGTATCGTATGCAGCGGGGCGCAGCTATTCGCTGAACGGGAATGTCTCCGTGCCTATCCCGGACGGCTATCACTTTCAGGCGGTGGGCAGTGGCGACAATGCCGGCTGGAGCTATACCGTGCCCGAAAGCTATCCGCTGTCGGCAAATCATATTGAGGCGGTACCGTATGCCTTTGGTATTTCAGCCATGCCCATCTCGAAGTATCCAAACTTCCATTCGGATCTGCTGGATGGATTCTCGGCATTTTTTATCCAAAACGGTTTCTTTGATGAGAGCATATATGTAAACAAGTATATTCGCAGCCAGCGCTGCGCGTTTCAGTACCAGCTGGGGCATAATACGGAGGGAAACCTGTGGCATAAAGCGAAAGGCGTTTTGTATGCAGGGGATGAGATCTATCAATTCCATGTGTGCTTCAGCCTTGGCAGGGAGGATGTGACGGGAAGCTTTTCTGATTTCGATGCTATTGCGGATGAATTTGAAGAGATGATCAACCGATGGATGGACAAGGTGGTGTACCTTGGCGAGACGCAGCTTGACAGCGAGGATGAGGACCTGCGGACAACATCTTACACGGAGGCTGATTGCGACGAAGACAGAGCTGAAGAGGACGATGAAAGTGAATTTGAGATCGTTGACGATATGCTGAAGGAATATCACGAGAGACCCGGCGTGACAAGAATTTCAATCCCATACGGTGTGACGAGCATCGGATTTGGTGCATTTTGGGGCTGTGAAAGCTTGACAAGTATTACGATTCCTGACAGTGTGACGAGCATCGGAGCTTATGCATTTCGGGGCTGTGAAAGCTTGACAAGCATTACAATCCCAGATAGTGTCACGGATATTGGAGAAAATATATTTGAGGGTTGCGATAACTTGGATGTGGATAAGGCGTTTGGGCTGGACGGAAGTGAATTTGAGATCGTTGACGGCGTGCTGGAGGAATATCACGAGAGGCCCGGAGTGACAAAAATCGCGATTCCGAGAGGCGTAACGAGCATTGGAGATAGCGCATTTGAGGGCTGCGAAAATCTCGAGTATATAACGATCCCTGATAGTGTGACGAGTATTGGATTTGGTGCATTTTGGGACTGTGAAAGCTTGACAAGCATAACGATTCCGGACAGCGTGACGAGTATTGGAGAAAGTGCATTTAGAGGTTGCAAAAGCTTGGCAAGTATCACGATCCCGGACAGTGTGACGGGCATCGGAGAATCTGCATTTGAGGACTGCAAAAGCTTGACAAGCATTACGATTCCTGACAGCGTGACGAGCATCGAAGAATCTGCATTTGAGGACTGCGAAAGCTTGACAAGCGTAATCATTCTGAACGGTGTGACCACCATTGGAAAAAGCGCATTTAGAGGCTGCAAAAGCTTGACAAGTATTACGATTCCGGACAGTGTGACGAGCATCGGATTTGGTGCATTTTGGGGCTGTGAAAGCTTGACAAGCATAACCATTCCGAACGGAGTGACCGCCATTGGAGAGACCGCATTTAGAGGCTGCAAAAGCTTGACCAGTATTACGATTCCGGACAGTGTGACGAGCATCGGAAAGGATGTATTTTGGGGCTGTGAAAGCTTGGCAAGCGTAACCACTCCGAATGGCGTGACAGATATTGAAGAAAATATATTTGAGAGTTGCGATAACTTGGATGTGGATGAGGCATTTGGGTTGGACGGAAGTGAATTTGAGATCGTTGACGGCGTGCTGGAGGAATATCACGAGAGGCCCGGCGTGACAAAAATCACGATTCCGAGAGGCGTAACGAGCATTGGAGATAGCGCGTTTGCCTACTGCGATGAATTGATAAGCATAACCATTCCGAACGGCGTGACCACTATTGGAGAGAACGCATTTAGCGGATGCAAAAGCTTGACCAGTATTACGATTCCGGACAGTGTGACGAGCATCGGACGCTTTGCATTTGAGGACTGCGAAAGCTTGACAAGTATAACAGTTCCGAACGGCGTGACCACCATTGAAGAGAGCACATTTGCCGGCTGCAAAAGCTTGACAAGTATTACGATTCCGGGTAGTGTGACGAGCATCGGATTTGGTGCATTTCAGCTCTGTGAAAGCTTGACAAGCATAACGATTCCGGACAGCGTGACGGATATTGGAGATAGCGCATTTAGAGTCTGCAAAAGCTTGAAAAGCATTACGATTCCTGACGGTATGACGGATATTGGAGATAGCGCATTTTCGGATTGTGAGAGTCTGACAAGTATAACGATTCCTGACAGCGTGACGAATATTGGAGAGGACATATTTGAAGGCTGTGATAACCTAACGAGTATAATCGCTCCGGAATGGTTTAAGAAGGATTAAACAATAGAAACGGCGGCGTAAAATACCGTCACGCTACGGTGGAATTTGCCGAAGCGGCCTTAGAAAAGGAAAGAATGCAGCGGGGCGCCCTCTCTACAGAGGGTGCCCCGCTGCGGGTATTCTATTTTGGTTGATGGCGCGTTATTTGAGAATCAAAGTCTTAAAACACCAGCTCTCTTTTATCCAGTGTTTCCTCGTCCAACCAACCTTCAATACCAAATACCTCGATTACGACAGATTTCAGGTTGCTGAAATTCTGAAAGCGGCTCAGCGCATTCTGTACAAATTTGTCGTATTCTTCCAGATGATTATCCAAATCATATCCTTCTTCTTCCTCTTCATTGTGAAAGTCCTCGATAATATTGCGCAGAGTCCAGCTTTCGTCGCCGTCGCAAATCACACCGCTATCTATGGCCGCCATCAGGTCTTGGATATTTGTGCAAGACTCAGCACAATCCTGCGGGAGAATGATTTGGGCTACTATTTCATTGTCATAGTCATACCGAAAAGACAGCGGTTCTCCGCTTTTTCCATTCAAAGTAATTTCTACAGATGTATTATACATCGATTTATCACCTTTCCTCATTCGGATTTGCTTCTGTGTGCAGATTATAGTGATCCAAAGCCAAACTGATTATATGTGCATTATAGCATAAACCGAATTTTCGATTGCAAGCGTTGTTATTTATGCATAAAATAATAGAATGGCAGGCGGCTACATATTTTTTGTAGAAAACCACTCACTATGCGCTGACGGTTGTGTTGTAATATGCAGTACCAAGCAAAAAATGCAAATTTGAATTGTCGAAGATGCCTGAGCGGATTTGCAAAACGGATCGGGCATTCTCCGGTCTCAATCGAAAAACTAAATTCCGGTTGGAATACAAGTCTGGCTGAATTTAGTCATGCAAAAATGTACCCGAAAGTAACTCTTACAAACATTGTGTACAGCCATTGACCTGCATCCAACAGTAACTTACAATATAAATGCTATACCTATGTGCGTAGGATAGGGCAACGCTGAGGAGCGACCTGAGCGGCACATAGGGTTTGCGGGAAGGCGGCATCTTATTGCCATGCCACTCATACCCAAAGCGTAATGTTTTGTAATGATGTCTTTGTGGCCTAACATCCATTACCCTCGTAATTGTGAATTTCCGCTGTTGCAGATACCACTATTATGGAGGATACATGGACTACATCAAGCGGCTGCCGCTAGGCACCACACCGCTGCCGTTCAACACCGCACCGGCTGCCGCTGGCTACCGCCGTATGCATCGTATAGAACCTTTCCGTAGTAAACAGAAAAACAGCATACTGCGAGATATGTATCTGCAAAACTATTTTGAGGAGAAAGAGTCCTTGACAAATCTCGTCTCAGAAGGCCATCCTTTTGCAATACGCCAGGGAGCATCACTTCCCCAACCCAACCTTTTTCGTGGATGACGGAGTAAGCGGTGTGACCTACGACCGTCCCGGCTTTCAGGCCATGCTGGCCGAAATCGAGGCGGGGCGCGTAGCCGTGGCGATCACCAAGGA